>ERZ779877.2716-NODE-2716-length-12567-cov-2.422075_pt1 | contig 12567 bp, 8 predicted proteins | sample MGYA00511556_ERZ779877 | MGnify/ENA primary metagenome ERZ779877 (study PRJEB29588, sample SAMEA2159338) | human gut metagenome | biome: human gut; feature: human-associated habitat; material: faeces | place: Denmark | collected 2008/2010 ...
GCTCACATCCAGCGGCAGACCGCCGGTGCGGTTGGCCTCGCCCTCGTTGCCAAACGTGTAGTCCACGTTGCCAAACACATCCGCCAGCGCAAATTCCGGGTGCCGGGCCAGGAACGCGGCCACCTGCCCTTCATCCTCTTCGGGGGCAAAGGTGCAGGTGGAGTAGATCAGCAGTCCGCCGGGCAGCAGGCAGGGCCAGATGTCGGCAAGGATGGACCGCTGCAGCGCGGCACACTTCTCCACGTTGGCCGGGCTCCACTCGCCGATGCTCTCGGGGTCCTTGCGAAACATGCCCTCGCCGGAGCAAGGCATGTCGGCGAGGATGAGGCCGAAGCGGAGGCCGGCGCGCTGGTAGTCGATGGCGTAGTTGTTGGTCACGACCACTTCGGGGTGGCCAAACTTCACGACGTTCTCGGCCAGGATCTGCGCCCGCTTCGGATGAGGCTCGTTGCTGTAGAGACGGCTCCCCTCGGGCAGGGTGGCACGCAGACACGTCGTCTTGCCGCCCGGGGCCGCACAGAGGTCGAGGGCCGTGACGGGGGCGTGGACAAACTGGCGGACGACGTGGTCGATGAACATCGACGAGGCCTCCTGCACATAGTAGGCTCCGGCGTGGAGCAGGGGGTCGAAGGTGAAGGCTGGGCGGCTGTCGAGATAGTAGCCGCCACGACACCAGGCCACGCGGTCTGTCCCGGTCTCGGGTGTGGCCTCGGCCTTGAAGGGATTGACCCGTATGGACACGGGAGCGGGCTCGTCGAGCGCGCCAAGGAAGCGTGCAAACCGCTCCTCGCCCATCAGGGCGCGCGTGTAGGTGGTAAATTCCTCGGGAAGTCTCATGCGTCGTTATTCTATGAGTATGAGGTCGTCGTCGTCACCCGTCTCGTCGCGCTTCGGCGTCGGCATGGTCTTGAGGTTGCCCTTTTCGTCAAACATGCCGTAGGTGGTGCGCAGGACGATAAACTCGGTGCGGCGGTTGATCTGGTTGCAGATCTCCTGCTTGTCCTTGTCGAGTTTCTTGATAAACTCCTCGGTGAGCACGTCGCCCTCCTTGAGCCACGGGTAGCGCTCCAGCATCTTCTTGCGGACGGTCTTCGGCTTCTCCTTGCCATAGCCCACGGGAGTGAGGCGGTCGCGGGCGATGCCATGCTCGGTCAGATACGCCACCACCGACTCGGCGCGGCGCTGCGAGAGGCGCTTGTTGTACTCGGCGCGACCCTTGTAGTCGGTGTGGGCAGAGAGCTCGATGGTGACGTTGGGATTCTCGTTGAGCAACTTCACTAGGTCGTCGAGCGCCGTCTTCGACTCGGGGCGCAGCGTGGCCTTGTCGAAGTCGTAGAAGATGTTGTCTATGAGTACCGGCACGCGGATGGAGGGCAGCGGAAACTGCAGGGTGTATTCCTCCGACTGATCGACGGAATCGACGTGGAGCTCCACGCGGTGGTTGAGATAGCCCTTGCAGGTGGCGAGCATGATGTAGTTGACGCCCGGATCGACGACCTGCTCAAAGGAGCCGTCGCCCTTGACGGAGAGTTTCAGGTTGGTGCCGTCGTCGCCGACCATGAATACCTCGGCGGCGGGCAGCTCGTAGCCGTCCATCTCATAGACCCATCCCTTGACGGTCTGGACCACCTCGGGCAACTCGAAACTATAGATATGGTCCCATCCGCGGCCGTCGCCACGGTTGGAGGAGAAGAAGCCCCTGTTGTGCGGGCCCTCAAAGGTCATGCCGAAGTCGTCGCCCTGGGAGTTGAGCGGATAGCCGGGATGCTCCAGGTGGTAGCGGCGGTCCTTGCCCACCTTGGCGATGAAGATGTCGAGGCCTCCCAGTCCGGGGTGGCCGTTGGAGGAGAAATAGAGGTCGCCGTTGGGGCGGAAGGTGGGAAACATCTCGTCGCCAGGGGTGTTGATGGGCTCGCCGAGATTCTGCACGCCGCCGAGGCCGCCTCCCGTGATGCGCACGCGCCAGATGTCGAGGCCGCCCTTGCCTCCGGGCATGTCGCTGACGAAGTAGAGCCAGTTGCCGTCGGGCGAGATGGCGGGATGGGCAAAGCTGGAGAGCGTGTCGCGGCTGATCTCCTGTTTCGTTGGCTTGCCCCAGGCTGCGTCGGAGCGCTTGCTGACGGCGATCTGGGCGTAGCGGGGATAGGAGGGGTCTGTGAGACACTGCGTGAGATACATCTCGCGTCCATCGACGCTGAAGGCGGGCGTGGCCTCGTCGAAGTCGGAGTTGAGGCCCGAGTCGATGGTGCGGGGGCGCTGCCACCGTCCCTTCTCGTCCTTCTCGCTGACAAAGATGTCGGCGTTCTTCGTGCCCGTGATGCCGCTCAGCTCGTCGCCCTGCGCCTCGTTGCGCGTGGAAGAGAAAAAGAGCTGGTCAAACTCGTCGCCGAAGAGCATCGGCGAGTACTCGGCACGGCGGGAGTTGAAGATCTCCATCCGCTTCACCGTATATTTGGATCCGAGCTCCTTGATGCGCGGGGCGTTCTGGGCGGCCTTGAGGCCCTGCGTGGCCAGCGGGTGGTCGGGCATGGAGTCGAGGGCGGCGCGAAACTCCGTCTCAGCCTCGGCGTAGCGTCCCGACTTCATGAGGTTGCGAGCCAGCATCAGGTGGGTCTCGCCGTCGTCCTGGTGGTAGCGGATGACGTTGCGCAGGGCGGCGACGGCACGCTCGGAGGAGTTGATGCGGTCGTAGCAATGTGCCATCTTGGCCGACAACTGTCCGCGCTTGTCGCGCTCCTTGGGCGGGGTGCGCTGGTATGCGGTCTTAAACTGGGCCGCCGCGTCATAGTACTCGCCCAACTGCAGAAATTTCTCGCCCTTGCGGATGTTTTTGTCCACACCGCAGGAGACGAGGCAGAGCGCGGCGAGCACCCATGCTGTAAGTGTCTTCTTCATCATGCTAATATAACGAAAACGGAGGCCGTTTATTGCCTCCGTGGTGGGTATCTCCATGACCGTGGCTATGTCGTCAGATCATATTCTTGATGGAGTAGTAGGTGCTCTTGAGCCACGAGTTGCCCTCGGCGATGAGGGTCGTCACCTCGGCCATCGTCCACAGGCCCACACAGACGGCCACGACGAAGAGCAGGCTGAAGGCGAAGAAGATCCATAGGTCGCCGTCCTCGTAGTCCTCCTGAAACTTGCGAATCTTCGCGCCGCTCCACAAGCAGAAGACGCTCAGGTGGCACCAGATCCAATGGAGCATACCGGCAAAGCCCTCGGCACGCTTCTTGAACTGGTGGACGCTGGCCTCCGGCAATTGTTCCTCGCCAGCAGGGGCGGGCGTGGGCGCGTCGGCAGGCTGGGGCGCGGGTGGTGTGACAAGGCGCGACGAGACCATGGGCAGGTGGCTATGGGCCGTCACGGGGGAACTATCGGCTACGGGGATGACTGACCGAGCGCGGGTGCGAAACACCTTGGGCGGGTCGAACTGGCAAACCATGACCGACTGGCAGTATGGGCAGCGGTATTTCATGCGGCCATAGTTCTGCGTCTCGGCGATGAAGGTCTGGCCGCAATGGTTACATTTGACGGAGAATCTCATATCGCCGCAAAGGTACGAAAAATCTTAAATACCCGAAAAATTATAAGCGCAAAAATGCTGCTCGGCGACAGATTGTGGGCTGATAGGCGCCCTGCGGGCCGTGGTGGACCAAGAAAGAGGCGAGGGGATGTGTGGAAAAAGAGTTTCCACGACATCCCCTCGCATAGTTATTTTTACTATCCCTTAGTCCTTAGTCGATCCACTTCACGTAGCAGAAGTCCTGACGGTGGGGGAGCAGGGCGTTCTTCGGATACATTCTGACGGCACACTTGTAGGAGCCGGCCTCGTCGGCCTCGAATGTCACCTTGAACGTGAAGAGGTTGCCCTCCTGCTTCACCATCTCGAAGGGGTGCACCTTGTGGATCTGCAGGTCGTCCTCGCTATGGCTGCTGAGCACCACCAGTTCGAGTCCGATGGCGTCGTTGAGTCCCTGTTCGTCGATGGTGTAGGAGAGGGTGACGGGCTTGCCCGTGGCGACGTCCAGGAGGGCCGTCTCGTCCTTATCGACCACATGGATGGCGTCCCAGCGAGCGGCGACGTTCTCCTTCCAGAGGGCGATCTCCTTGGCCTTGGCGTAGTTGTCGGCTACCAGCTCCTTGAAGCGGTCGGCCTCCTGGTTGTAGAACTTCTCGTAGTAGTCGTCCAGCTGCCGCTTCATCGTGTAGTGGGGGGCGATGGTGGCAATGGAGTTTTTCACGACCTTCACCCAACCAGCGGAGTAGGCCTTGCGGCCGCGGTTGAAGTAGAGCGGGATGATGTCGTTCTCGAGCAGCGAGTAGATGGTGGCTGCGTCGAGCTGGTCCTGGTAGGCCTGGTTCTGATAGGTGCGCTCCTGCGGCAGGACCCAGCCGGCACCCTCGCGGTAGCCTTCCACCCACCACCCGTCAAGCACGGAGAGGTTGACCACACCGTTCATCTCGGCCTTCTCGCCCGAGGTGCCACTGGCCTCCAGCGGGCGCGTCGGCGTGTTCATCCAGATATCCACACCGCTAACGAGGCGGCGGGCCAGGCGCATGTCATAGTCCTCCAGGAAGATGATCTTGCCCAGGAACTGCGGCATACGGGAGATCTCGAAGATGCGCTTGATGAGGCCCTGGCCGGCACCGTCGGCGGGATGGGCTTTGCCCGAGAAGAAGAAGAGCACGGGACGGTCGGGATCGTTGACGATCTTCTCCAGACGGTCGAGGTCGGTGAAGAGCAGGTGGGCGCGCTTGTAGGTGGCGAAGCGGCGGCAGAAGCCGATCATCAGAGCGTTGGGCGTGATGCGCTGGATGATGGACATCACCTTGGCGGGGTCGCCCTGGTTGCGGAGCCACTGCTGTGTGAACTTGTCGCGGATATACTTCACGAGCTTCTTCTTCAGCGCCATGCGCGTCTCCCAGATCTCCTCGTCGGGCACGTCGTAGATGGCGTGCCAGATGCGCTCGTTGCTCTGGTCGTAGAGGAAGTTGTCGTCGAAGTAGGAGTCGTAGAGCTTGCGCCACTCCGTGGCCGTCCAGGTGGGGAAGTGGACGCCGTTGGTGACGTAGCCGACATGGTTCTCCTCGGGGTAGTAGCCCTTCCAGATCGGGGCAAACATCTTCTGGCTCACCCAGCCGTGGAGCTTCGACACGCCGTTGACTTCCTGGCAGGTGTTGCAGGCGAAGACGCTCATGCAGAACTTCTCGTTGTGGTCGTCGGCGTTGATGCGGCCCATGCCGATAAACTCATCCCAGCTGATGCCCAGCTTCTCGGGATAGCCACCCATGTACTTGCCGAAGAGGTCTGCCTCGAAGTAGTCGTGGCCGGCCGGCACGGGGGTGTGGACGGTATAGAGCGACGAGGCGCGCACCAGCTCCATGGCCTCATTGAAGGAGAGGCCGTCCTGGATGTAGTCGCACAGGCGCTGGAGGTTGCACAGGGCGGCGTGGCCCTCGTTGCAGTGGTAGATGTCCTTCTTGATGCCCAGCTTCTTGAGCATGAGGGTGCCGCCGATGCCGAGCAGGATCTCCTGCTTCAGGCGGTTCTCGTTGTCGCCGCCGTAGAGGTTGTGGGGGATGGGGCGGTCATACTCGGAGTTCATCTCGTTGTCCGTGTCCAGCAGGTAGAGTTTGATGCGTCCCACGTTCACGTGCCAGACAAGGGCGTGGACCTGGTAGTTCTGATAGGGGATATCGATCACCAGCTGGTTGCCGTTGGCGTCGAGCTCGCGCTCGATGGGCAGCGCGTTGAAGTACTGTGCGTCATATTTGGCTATCTGCTGACCGTCCATCGACAGCGACTGCGTGAAGTAGCCGAAGCGATAGAGCAGGCCGACACCACAGAGATCGACGTTGGAGTCGGAAGCCTCCTTGAGGTAGTCGCCGGCCAGCATGCCCAGGCCGCCGCTGTAGATCTTCAGCACCTGGTTGAGGCCAAACTCCATGCAGAAGTAGGCCACGGACGGGCGAGACTTGTTGACTTCCTCGTCCATGTACTCGCGAAACTGCTTATAGACGTTGTGGACCTTGCGCATCAGCTCCTTGTCCTTGACGATCGCTTCCTTGCGGTCGTAGTTGAGGCGCTCCAGGAGCAGAACGGGGTTGTGGCCCACCTCCTCGTAGAGTTTCTCGTCGAGGCTCTTGAAGAGGTTGCGGGCCTCATAGTTCCATGCCCACCAAAGGTTGTGTGCCAGTTCGTTGAGGCAGTCCAGCTCCTTCGGCAGTGACGACTTGACGTTCACTTCCTTCCACTGGGGCAAATTGGAATAATCCGATTTGATCTTCATAGCGTGTAGTGTTATCTATTGTTGTAATGTTGTTTCTATATATATATAATGGATAGAGCGGAGTGTCGGGGACGCCTCCTTGGCCCTTCTATTCCGCCCGCTTTTCGGCCTTGCGCAGCGCGAGGTCGTAAGCCTCCTCGTAGTAGGGGATAAACTCGCTCCACAGGGCCTTTTTTGAGAGTTTGTCGGCCTTGCTCCGGCAGGCGCGCACCTCCTTGGGCGTCATGGCGGCGAAGCGTGCCACGGTGGCCTTGATGTGGTCGGCTACCTCCGAGAAGTTGTAGTCGGTGCGGTGGACCACTTCCACGCCGTCCTCGATACTGGCACAGGCGCCCTTGACGCTGTTGGCCCACAGGCCAAAGCCGGCCAGGTCGGTCGTGATGCAGGGCACGTGGAAGGCCACGGCCTCCAGCGGGGTGTAGCCCCATGGCTCGTAGTAGGAGGGGAAGACGCAGAGGTCGTTGCCCAGCACGGCGTCGTAATAGCTGAGATCGACGATGCCGTCGTCGCCCGTGAGGTAGCAGGGCATGAAGATAAGTTTCACGTTGTCCTCCTGACGGTTGACCATGTCGAGGTGGCGCATCATGCCGACCACCTGGTCGTGGTCCATGTCGCCCAGCCAGTGGGTGAGCATGGGGTTCTCCAGCGGCGTGTCATAGCTCTTGCGCTGCTGCAGCCGCTCCTGAAGGTCGCCCCGCGGCCCACTCACCCAGCCTGGCACGGCGATGAAGGCGACGATGGGACGCTGGAGGTCGGTGTCGCATCTGAGACGGTTCATCGCCTCGATGAAGACGTCGAGGCCCTTGTTGCGAAACTCGTAGCGTCCTGAGGTGGAGACGATCAGCGCCTCGTCGCCGATCTGTGTGCCCAGCAGGGCGTTGGCTATGGCCAGCAGTCGCTTGCGGGCTGCCTTGCGCTTGCGCGTGAACTGCGGTCCGACGGCCACGAAACTGTTGTCGAAACCATTGGGGAGCACCACATCGACGGGCTTGTCGAGCAGCTCGGCACACTCGCGGGCCGTGATCTCGCTCACGGTCGTGAAGCAGTCCACGTGGTGGGCTGCCTGCTTCTCGATTGAGTGTTTGCTCTCCATGTTGAGCTCCTGCGCCATCTGGTCGCCGTTGTAGGCCCACAGATAGTCGTAGAGCGGCTTGTTGTTGCCCGCAATGCTGCGTCCGATGCAGGTGGCGTGGGTCGTGAAGATCGTGGCTACCTGAGGCACGAGCTTCTGGATCACCAGGGCGGCGGAGGCCGTCTGCCACTCGTTGGCGTGGAGCACGACACGCTGGTCGTCCAGGCGGTAGTGGCGGTAGAAACTCTCCACCACCTTGGCGGCGGCCCAGCCGAAGAGGACGGAGTCGTCGTAGTCGCCAAAGGCGTGGAGGCTGTCCACGCCAAACTGCTGCCAGAGGCGGCCGTAGAAGGCGTCTTTCTCGTCGAAAAGCGGGCGCCAATCGACCAGAATGGCTACGGGGCGGCTCGGGATCGTCCAGCGTCCTACGCGCACGTGCAGACCCTCGCAGCGGGCCACGTCCTCCCATTCGGGGAAGAGGCTCTCCTCCTCGAAGTAGGGGCACGGGCGGTCCTGCCAGCAGTCTGGCCCGATGAAAATCAACTGGTCGTGGATCCGGTCTTGGAGCGTCCTCGCCCGGGTGGAAAGCACGGTGTAGATGCCGCCCACCTTATTGCAGACCTCCCAACTGGTCTCAAAGATATAGTTGGGGAATAATCTCTCTTGTTCCATGAAAACAATCTAAAAATGAAGCCTCGCCAAGCCCTTTCTCCATCGTCCCGACAAGGGGGCGAGGCTATGGATGGGCCGCGAAGTTGCTGCAAAGGTACGATAAACTCGCCAATGAGCCAACTATTTGCGCATCTTTTTTGCCTTTGTCATGGCTTTGTTGCACAGTTTTTGCACACGCTGTGCAAAGTGAGGCTTTCGGTCCAGTCGGCCCAAGTCGCCGTCTTGCCCTGGCGGAATCGGGAGCAAATCAAAACGGATCACCTAAAACGGACAACCCAAACAACTCCTACAAGGACGAAGCGCCAGGAGAATCCCTTCTGGGTGAAACTCGCTTTTAGACGCAGTTCGTATTTGTACGCGTTGTTTGGGTCGAATGCGTTGTTGAGTCGTAAAACGTTGTTGAGTCGTATGCGTTATTTGGCCGTATGCTTTGTTGGGACCGTATGATCGCAGGTCCACGGTTGCTCTTCTGTCATCGGCAAGCCACCCTGGCGGTGTCCGGCGTTTTGGCGCTCCCCCTAAGCCTTTCTTTTTATGCCTTGATCTTCGGATAGCGGCGGAAAAAGCCATCAAGGCGCAGGCGGACGACGCCGAAGAGCGCTTCGGAGAAGATACCTCCGCTCATCTTGCTCGTGCCCTCGCGGCGGTTGGTGAAGACGACGGACACCTCCTTGAGTTTGAAGCCAATCTTGTAGGCGGTGTACTTCATCTCGATCTGGAAGGCGTAGCCCTTGAATCTCACCTCGTCGAGGGGAATGGTCTCCAGCACGCGCCGAGTGTAGCAGACGAATCCTGCCGTGGTGTCGTGGATGTTGACACCCGTCACCAGGCGGACGTAGCATGAGGCGAAATAGCTCATCAGCACGCGTCCCATCGGCCAGTTGACGACGTTCACACCGCTGACGTAGCGGCTGCCCACGCTGAGGTCGTAGCCCTCGTCATGGCAGGCGGCATAGAGGCGTGGCAGGTCGTTTGGATCGTGGCTGAAGTCGGCGTCCATCTCGAAGATGTAGCCGTAGTCGCGCTCCAAAGCCCACTTGAATCCGGCGATATAGGCCGTGCCAAGTCCCAGTTTTCCGCTTCGTTCCACGATGAAGAGGCGGCCTTTGAACTCGTCCTCCATCAGGTGGTGGACAATGGCGGCCGTACCGTCGGGACTGCCATCGTCGATGACCAGGATGTGAAAGTATTTCTCCAGGCCGAAGATGGCTCGTATGATCTTCTCTATGTTCTCCTTCTCGTTGTACGTCGGGATGATGATGATGCTGTCGCTCTTCTCCATAATAGGTTGGATTGATATTGTTTGCAAAGATAATGCTTTTTACTTGAAAGGGCGCAAGGATGAGGATAAAAAAGTTTAACCCCCGCGGGTTTCTCCTTGTTCTTGCTGGTCGGAGTCCCACAAATCCCTTACTGATCGGGGTTCTCCACAAATCCTTGGTATTCCTTGACCAGTCCCGACATCACGCGCTTATACGCTTCGTCCATCGTGGTCTTGACATTCTCCGGTCCCTGCGTGGTGGGGTAGATGGGCTCGTGGATGGTGAGGCTCAGCCGGTGCCACGTCAGCCAGCGCCAGTCGCGCATGCGGGGCATCACGTCGAAGGCGCCATTGATCGTCAGCGGGCAGACTGGCAACTGGAGTTCGTCGGCCAGCATGAACGCACCTCTTCTGAACACGCCCATGTGGCCCGTGAAGGATCGTGCTCCCTCGGGAAACACCACCAGCGACATGCCCTGCTGGAGCACCTCGCGTGCCTGGTCGTAGGTCTGGCGAATCTTGCTTGGGCCGCGCTTATCGACGTAGATGTGGTGGGCTGCTTCGCAAGCCTTGCCCACGAAGGGTATCTTGCGCAGTCCCTGCTTCATCATCCACTTGAAGTTGCGGCCCAGAAAGCCGTAGATGATGAAGATGTCAAACGATCCCTGGTGATTGCTGACAAAGACGTAGCTCTGGTCCTTGCGCAGATGTTCCCGTCCTTCCACTTTGACGGGGAGCAGGCTGACCCAGATGATGAGCCTTGCCCACCATTTGCCGGGGTAGTAGCCCCAGTAGTGTCCGTCGCCCAGCGTGCATCCGATCGTCGTCACCAGCGCACAGGCAATGGAACAGAAGATGAGGAAAGGCAGGACCACGAAGAGTTGATAAATCCTGTAAATGAGTTTCATGTTGTGTGTGTGTTTTAAAAAATATTGAGTTATTATCGATTCGGATGTTCTTGTCAGTTGGCCTTGGCGACCGGGTCCGCTGGACGGCGCTTCGTCCTGAGCGTGATGACGGTGATCTCGTTGGGCATGTTCAGCCGGAACGGCACCAGCCCTCCCAGTCCGGCATTGACGTAGAGGTAGCGTCCCTGCTGCTCGTAGAGTCCCTTGTCGGGACGGCCTCGCCACTTGGTCGGCCGGTGTCCGAAGAACTGCATCTGTCCGCCGTGGGTGTGTCCGCTCAGCGTCAGTTGGGCCGTGGTCTTGGGCAGTATGTCTCGTCGCCAGGCCGAGGGATCGTGTTGCAGCATCACCACAAATGCCCCTGACCGCACGCCCTCAAGGGACTTTCTCGTGTCGGCAAGGTTGGGGAAGGGTGGTTCGCCGTCGTTCTCCGTGCCTGCCACGACGAGAGAGTCGCCACCGCGTCTGATGACGAGATGGTCATTGCGCAGCAACCGCCATCCCAGGGCGTTTTGTTCTGTCTCTACGAGCAGGCGCAGCAGGTGGTCCTGAGCCTCGTGAGTGTCTTTGGCGTAGCTCGCATAGTCGTGGTTGCCGAGCACGGAGACCATGCCCTGGGTCGTACTGCGCAGCAGGTCGGTGTGGGGAAAGATCTCCTGGGGACGGATGTTCTGCACGTCACCCGTGAAGACCATCAGGTCGGCGTGCTGCCGGGCGATGGAGTCCATCTCCGCTTGGAGAATCTTCTGTCGCCAGCCGTAGAAGGTGCCGAGGTGGAGGTCGGAGATATGGAGGATCTTGTAGCCGTCGAAGGCTGCGGGGAGGTCGTCAAACTGTAGCGTGAGGTGGTTTACCTTCACCTGTCTCACGCCGACGGTCAGTCCATAGATATAGGTCAGCACGCCGCCACAGCCCAGCAGGATGCCGATGTAGTGGCCCAGGTTGATGCGCGGCCAGCCTGTCAGCCGCATCAGACACGACCCGAGGAAGGAGCACAGGGCAAAGATGGCCTTCGGACCGACGAAGAGGCCCAGCAGGAGCAAATAGGTGTTGAGCCAGGCAAGGTCGGAGGGAGCAAAACTCGGGAGCGACGCGAGGGTGATGGTATAGGTCGAGAGTGCGATGCAAGGCACCCACCACAATAGTCGCAGCCACCACGGCAGACTATATCGGCGGCGGAAATAGTGGACGTCGATATAGAGGTCGGAGAGGACGATGACCAACAGGAGAGGGATGACGATTCTTGCTATCACGGGCTCTGAGTGCTTCTATCTTGAATGGTCAGATGTTATCTTGATCTGTCAAACGCTATTTTGATCTGTCAAACTCCAGTTCCTCGCCGCGGTAGCCCTCGTCGAAGGTGCCACGGTCATAGACGAGGTGGCCGTTGCAGAGGGTCTGCTCCACGCGCCAGCGGAAGGTTTTTCCCTCCAAGGGGCTCCATCCACACGGACTTTGTATTTCTGCCTTCGTCAGTGTCCACGGACTGTCGGGGCGCACGATGGCGATGTCGGCATGGTAGCCTGGGCGCAGAAAACCGCGCTCCCTGACGTGGAAGTATTGGGCCGGATGGTGGGCCATGAGCGCCACCAGTTGCTCGATCGTAATCCGTCCCGCATCGACCAGTCCCAGCATGGCGACGAGGCTAAACTGCACCATGGGCATTCCCGAAGCGGCCCGTGCGCAGCCTCCTTCTTTCTGCGAGGGTAGGTGAGGGGCGTGGTCGGTGGCGATGGTGAGGATGCGTCCGTCGGTCAGTCCTTCGATCAAGGTCTCCTGGTCGTGGGCAGTCTTGACGGCAGGGTTGCATTTGATGCGGGTGCCCAGTCGCTGGTAGTCCTTGTCCGTGAAGAGCAGGTGTGCCGTCACGGCCTCAGCGGTGATGTTGGCGTCGCCATGGGCGGCGATCATCTCCAGTTCGCACTGTTCTCCCATTAAATCCTGCAACAGCATCATATCAACATTGACTGCACCGTAATCATTTTCAAGAATTCCGATATGAAATCCCTGTGACATCAGATACTGTGCGTATTTTTTGATAAATGTCGTTTTACCGGAGCCTAAAAAGCCCGTAATCAAATCTATCTTTACCATAACTGCCAATCCTTTTTTTAAAATCGTATTGCAAAATGCTCCCTCTACCGGTAATTTTGCCGCAAAAAAGCGGTGCATAAAAGCTTTACGCCCTTTGCACCGCTATTTTATCACATTTTACAGATTTCTGCTATCTCAAATCCGGAATACATTACACTGCATACCGTATCCACACGGCACCGCTGTCAAACTTCTGGACATCGGTCAGGCGCAGCTGGATCACCGAGTGTGTCATGGGTAGACCGTCGAACACCACCTCATAGCTGGGGG
>ERZ779877.2724-NODE-2724-length-12532-cov-2.811092_pt1 | contig 12532 bp, 9 predicted proteins | sample MGYA00511556_ERZ779877 | MGnify/ENA primary metagenome ERZ779877 (study PRJEB29588, sample SAMEA2159338) | human gut metagenome | biome: human gut; feature: human-associated habitat; material: faeces | place: Denmark | collected 2008/2010 ...
ATATGGGAATTTACACATAAAAGCAAATTACGTATTGATAGAGAAGATGGTGGCGGTGTAAGAATAGACCGCCTTGCTACGGAAATCAATAAAGTATTTAACGGAAATAGAAATTTCGGACTTGGCGAATTAAATCTTGTATCTGTCGAGAGATTTTCACCCATACTTGACTACTTAGGTCGAGTAATCACATATTCAGCAAAAGACTTTAACAGGCGCAGACCTTCAAAGCCAGCCCCTAATGTTCGACATTAAGGAGTGTGACGATGAAAGGTCTATTATATAAAAACGAATACGCGATTAGTGACAAAATAAAAATCATCATTCCTAAAGTTAGAGATCTTATAAAAGACGAAGCAAGTTATTATTCAAATATCACTCTAATAACAGCAACGCCATATGACATGATGGTACAACTTGATGATATAGGAATTGACTTTACAAAAATAGATGATTTTGAATTATTTTGTGCGATATTCAATCAATTAGCAGAGAGCGACACTTCTTTGATTTTTGGTGACTTGAATTTAACAAATTTTATTCCAGCAAGAATTAACGGTAGCGATGAAATTATTTTATATGACGAAATTAACGACATAACTATCGATAAAACAATTTATTCTCAAATTTGTGAAGTATTGAGATTGATTCATGGATATAAAAGAGTAAATAAACGTCCAGCAAATGAAGAAGCAAAGAAATTTATGATTGAGAGAGCGAGAATTAAGCAAAAAAGAGAGCGTAGAAAATCAAAAATTAAAACAACAACTCAATTAGAAGATTTGATTATCTCATTAGTTAATACTGCTGAGTTCCCGTATAACTATCAAAGCGTATTAGATTTAACTATATATCAATTTAATTCAAGTTTGTATCAAATTATAGATAAAGTAAGATTTGATAATTTGATGATTGGTTGTTACGCAGGAACAATTGACACAGATAAACTTTCAAAAGACGAATTAAGTTGGATTAAATAGCAAAAGCAAGACCGTTTAGACGGTCTTTTATTATTTTATAACGGAGGAAAAAGATATGGCATTTGTACCAGATATTACTATTACAAGTTTAGAGACAATTACAGCGTATAGCCTCACAGGTGACTACAGATTTACTCTTGACGAACTTCAGAAGGGCACTATCGCAAATACTCAGGAAAAACAGGACATCACTGGTAAGATGGGCAGAAAGCTTAGCTCTATTAAGAAAAACAAGGGTGTAACAATTAGCGGCGATAACGGCATGGTATCTGGCGGTCTTATGGCTGCTCAGGTAGGCAATCAGTTTGTTGAAGGTGCTACCGAAGTTCTTTTCACAGATTATCTTGTAGTTAAAGGCAATAAGGCTACAACTTCATACAAGGCAGTAGGAACAGCAGGTAATGAAATTGCTACTGTATATGTTAGAAACGATAACGGCACCATCGGCAAGTCATACACCCAGGACGCTACTGCAAAGACTGGTAAGTTTGCATACGCACCAGACACAAAGGAAATCACCTTTAACACAGACGAAGTTGCAGACGGTACTGAAATTGTAGTTTCTTACAAGAGAAAGATAGATGCATTCGTTCTTGAAAATGCAGCAGACCATTACTCAGAAAAGCTTATGCTTTATGTTGATGCAATGGGCGAAGATAAGTGCGGTAATGTATACAGAGTACAGTTCTACCTTCCTAAGGCAGACTTCAACGGTGAATTTAGCCTTGAGATGGGTGATAATCAAACAATCCACTCATTCGAAGCAGAATCACTCGTAGGTGCAGGTTGTGCAGGAGTAGGTTCAAACCTTTGGACATACACAATCTTTGCAAATGACGCAGAAGATGCACAGTAATCGAGGTGATTTATATGCCTGAACAGACAAAGGTATGTCGTGTTTGCGGTAAAACATATAAAGCTTGCCTAACAAGGAATACAGGCGCTTTTAGATATCAAGAGGTGGCTTGCTCTCCTGAGTGCGGGGCAAAATATCTTGCTGCTGTGCAGGCTGCAAGAGCACCAAAAGAGGCAAACGATACCGAAATACAAAAGGATAATAAAACCACAAAGAAAAACAAAGTGGCAAAGAAAGATAAATCAGACAAAAGACAAATCGAAATTGCCAAATAAATGAATTATAGGAGGGAGAACATTTCGGTTTTCTCTCCTATTTTTTTGTGAGGTGCGAATGAAAATTTTAGCAGTAGACCAAGCCCGAAGGGGTGCATGGTCAATTTTTGATTACGAAAAAAAAGAATTAATTAAATATGGAACATTTGAATTTGACTCAAGACATTACACGTTTGCGCAAGCAAATTTGAATATTGAGAGAGTTATTGAAAGTGTTATAAAGGAGAACGACGTTTCAGCTGTCTTTATTGAAGACATACAAATGAGACAAAATGTTCAGTCTTTTAAAAGACTCGCCCAGTTGCAAGGAGTCCTCGTCAATTTACTTGAGAAAAACGAATATTTGTATAGTTATGTAGCTCCTACACAATGGCAAAATTATTGCAAAGCAAGAGGCAGAACAACGAAAGAAGCAAAGAAAAAAATCCAAGAACTTGAAGCGACCGGCAAAAAAGCTTCAAAAATTTTATCTATTGAATTTGTAAAACAGCAATTCAATATAGACACAGACAACGACAACCTCGCCGATGCGTGCTGCATTGGATATTACGTTGTAAACAATATCATTATAGAACGAAAGGAAAACGAAAATGAAGATTAAAAAGGTAGAATTTAATACAAAAAACGTTAACGAAGAGATTAGCATTAGTGATTTATACAAAATCGAGAAGTCAACAAAAAATGTAAAAAACATTCAAACTAATGCGTCTATGTTTAAAATCAACATTAAGTCTCAGCTTACGGTCGATGAGTACATGAGTTTCATTAGCAATGTAGTCGAGTGTTGTTTCAATGATGATGGCGAATACATTGCGCACGCAAAGAGCTTAGCTATCGGTGTAGAGCTTATTGATAAATATACTGACTTATGGATATCTGATAAAGATCTTACCTTAGAGGATAAAAGTTTGATTATATATAATACTGACATTATCGAGTTGATCAAGGATAGTGTTAATAAGTTTCAATATACCGAATTGATGAATGCAGTTAACTCGCAAATTGAATACAGAATCAAGTCGAGTATATCCGCAAATGAAAACAAGTTAAATGCTATTATTAGTGAATTTGAAAATATTTTCAATCAAATTAAGAGCGTAGTTAACGGAATGTCAGCAGATGATATTTCTATTCTTTTTAAGAATTTAAAAACAATTGAAAATATGACTGAGGATGATGTGGTTAATTCTCTTATAAAGGTCTACGAAGGTAATAAGACAGAGCCATCATCAGAATCGGTGAAAGGCATTGCGGAATAACAAATATGGCTAATAAATCTTTTGATAGTATGGAGGCTTTATACGCAGGCGTTAATGATGCAATAAAAAACATAGCAAAATATGATGTTGCTCCTGTTGCCAAAAATATATTAAAAAAAAATATAAAAGAGCGAATATATGATGCATACGCGCCGAAGAAAAACGGATGGATAACGACAACTTCATCAGGGAAAAAAATCAGAACAACTTATCATAGAAGAAGGGATTTAGATAAGTCAGTCAACGATATCATTTTTCAAGGAACTGGAAATGTTACCACTTTAAGTATAAGCAGTAGTGCTGTTCCATCGAAACCTGTAAAAGGCGGATATGTAAGCAATAAAAGAGGTAGCCTTTTAAATTTATTAGGACAGAGTAAATTAGGTGTGTGGAAAGGTGGATTTCCAAGACCCGTGTTAGACCCAACCGAGGCAGAATTTAAGAAATCCGCCGAAATAGATAGCGCTATTAGGACAGGCATACAAAAACGAATTGAAAATTAAACAGATAAACAACGACAGGTGGTGAATATATGGCATTTGATGCAAAAATTAAGCTTGTTGTAGATAAATCAAGTAGAACTTCTCTAAAAAAAGAAATTGATGAAACGTTAAAATCTATAAACGGCAACGTGGTAATCAAGAGTTTCGATGGTTCAAAAGCAGCAGCGAAACTGAAAACAGATATTGAACAGAAGCTTAACGGTATTTCGATTGATGTAAAAATCAATCAAAAGATAGGAAATAAGAATTCGACAGCTGGTATTATGTCGAGTCTTAAATCTCAAATCAAATCACTTGAACAATCTCATACTAAATTACTCAACGGCGGAGTTAAAGACGGTGACGCAAAAGAATTAGAAGCACTTTACGCACAAATCAATAACTCTATTGATAAGATCAATAAAAATCAAAGCATCGGGACTGAACAGCAGAAAAAGATAGTCCAAGAGATTGACAAACAGGTTCTTGCTTATAACAGAAAAACAAACGCAGTAATTGAAAATGCAAAAAAGGAAAAGGCGGTCACCGAAGAGCTCCGTGTTTCTCAAGAAAAAGTACAGCAACAAGCCAATCAAAAAGCAGTTGCTAATAATCCTGAAAACAAAGTTTTTCAACAAGAGCTTAAGAATTTAGATAAAAGTTATAATGCACTTGGCAGTTATGCTTCTAAAAACTTGGTTGACGATAGTAAATATAATGCAACTATTGATAAATACAAGGAAATAATTAAGCTTGCTGATAAAATCAAAGAAGGAATAAACAAAGACGGCGTAAATTACCTTAATGGTAAAGGGAAGGGCGAGATAGACACTATCACGTCTAAAATTAAAGCCTATGAAACTGAAGCGAACAGCATCATTCAAACAGGCAAAGCAGCCGAAAGTGCCGCAAAGGCAAAGAGTCAAGCGGCGACACAAGAAACTCTTTCACTAAAAAGAGAGATAAGTTTACTCGACCAAATGAGTAAATATTACGAAAAGAACTCAAAATTACAAGGAACATCCATAGGAAACAAATTGCAAGGGATAATCGGGGAAATAGAGAGTTCGGTTGCCTCTGGCAAAAAGTTATCCACAAACGAACTAAATAGTTATACATCTCTATTTGCACAATTAAAGATGTCGGCAAGACAAGCTGGTCTTGAAGGCAAAACAATGAGTGAGCGTTTTAGAAACGGTTTGGAAAAGTTTGGTGGATGGTCTGTTGTAACAACGGTTCTTACAAAAGTAGTCCATGTAATTAAAGATGTTACTAATAATGTTGTTGAGCTTGATAGCGCAATGACCGAGTTAAAAAAAGTAACAGACTTAACAAACAATACATATAGTCAATTCATGAATACAGCAGCACAACAAGCAAAGGAAGTTGGTGCCACTGTATCAGACACAATTAACGCAACAGCCGATTTCGCTCGCCTTGGATACACACTTGACGAGTCGACACAATTATCCAAAGCAGCATTAGTATATAAGAATGTCGGTGATGGCATTGATGATATTTCCGAGGCATCGGAATCAATCATCTCAACAATGAAAGCTTTTGATGTAGAAGCGGACAAGTCAATGAGCATTATTGACAAGTTTAACGAAGTAGGTAACAATTACGCAATCTCATCACAAGGTGTTGGTGTTGCTTTGCAGAAATCAGCAGCAGCGTTAGCAGAGGGCGGTAACTCCCTCGACGAATCTATCGGTCTTGCAACTGGTATGAACTCTGTAGTTCAAAATCCAGAAGTTGTAGGTACTGCATTAAAGAGTTTGTCAATGTATCTTCGTGCCGCAAAGGTTGAGGCGGAAGATGCTGGTGAAAGCACAGAAGATATGGCGAACAGCGTCTCTGAGCTTCGCAGCGACATTTTAGCACTAACAAATCAAAAGGTAGACATAATGGCTGATGATACCACTTTTAAGAGCACATATCAGATAGTTAAAGAGCTCTCAAAAGAATGGGATAATATCACTGATATTGACAAAGCCACAATCTTAAAAGAAATTGGTGGTAAGAGAAACGCGAATTCTGTATCTGCCCTTATCACAAATTTCAAAGATGCTGAAAAAGCAGCAACTACAGCAGCAGAGTCATCGGGTTCTGCGCTTAAAGAAAACGAAAAATATCTTGATAGTATTCAAGGTAAGATGGATCAGCTCAAGGCAACCTTCGAAGATTTATCACGAAAGGCATTAAGTTCTGAATTTATCAAAGGAATTGTCGATAGCGGCTCATCTTTATTAAATATACTTGATAAAATCACAGAAACAATCGGTGGATTACCAGCAGTGGCAACTGCTGCAATGGTGGCTATCCAAGCGATGTCAAAAAATAGCGTGGGTGAACTAAATAATCAGTTCCGTAATCTAATCACACTAAGATACGAATATGCTCACGAGGTAGCCTAATAGTAATATGAACGAGATTATCTTAAACTCGATTGATAATCAAGAGGCTCCAAGAAAAATAGGATAAACTGATATAAGTAATGGTTCTTATATTGACAGACGGGGACGGTTTATACATTAAGCTATATAAAACAGTGTATAAAAGTATCCGCAGCCATTACCCAAAATCGAGATTGGGTAGGTTCAGAGGACATAAACCTACACGGAGAAAATTCGTGAATGTATGTTGCAAACTGTGCTCGGCGATAGCAAATAGCCGAGATAAAAACCAAACCGTAGCTAAGCGGAGTGTGAAATTAGTGAGTCCCCTGCTCTTCTACTTGACGGATAAAATGGATATTTTATAAATAAAAATTGAATAATGCAAAATAAAAAAAGAGCCGCTATAAAGCGACTCAATTTTAATATTATCGAGAAATTACCATTTGTAACCGCAGTCTTTGCATTCAAATTGGCATTTTCTTGTTTGCCCAAAGATGCCAAACATTGCTATGTTGGCTACTTTTCTAAGGTCAGAAATTTTGCTGACATTAGTTGATTGACACGTTGGGCACTTCGGAACATTTTTAGGTTCATTCCTACGACTATATGATGTTCCGGTAGCAAGTTCGTAATACTCAGCCTCTTCCTTTTGCATTCTTTCGTATAACTCTGGAAATTCTTCGGAGTCGAAAAATTTAGTTTCCAATTTTTCATGACACTTCAAACATCTTTTGTCACGAATTTTCCAGCACGTTCTCATAGTGGAGTAACTTTCTCCACAATTAGGGCAAGTATATGTCATGAACGAAGACATAAAAATCACCTCGCTTTAGTATATTCACATTTTCAAAATATCATATAAATCATCAAAAGTCAAGAAAACAAAACAGTTTGATATTCGGTTTCGATCCAAGTGATGATTTTGATAAAAGCAGCGGAGTGACTGAAACGCTAAAAAATAGCTTTTCAATGTATAATGCATGGGCTGGACAAAGAATTAGGGTTTCTGACTGGAGCGAGTATTTTAAAGACAGAAAAGAATTCAAGGGGATAGATAGTAGTCATATTGTCACCCCAAAAGAACAAGGCATTTTAAAAGAATATTTTGATGGCCAGAACGCATTGTCCAAATTATCTAAAGGCACTGAAGAATATACTCAAAAATCACAAGAACTCGAAAAATCATTATTAGGCACTTCTGAAAAAGTTAAGAAATTGGCTGAAGAAGGAAGTTCTGCTGATATTAGGGTTTCAAAATTTGCTGATACCTTTGATAAAACATCAAAATCACTTTCCGGTTTTAGTAAACTTGCTTCAGCAGCGGCTAATATATTCACAACCTTCCTTATCAGCGAAGGCATTAACTTGATAATCAAGGGTGTTCAAACCCTTGAAGGAAAGAACGAAAAACTCGTTCAATCAGCACAAGAAGTCTCCGATGCTTACAAAGACGCACAGAGTTCATATTCTTCAAATATCAAGACGCTCGACTCGGTAGCGGAGGAATATAACAAACTCGTAAAGGGTGTCGATTCGGACGGCAATAACATAAGCCTCACCTCAGACGAATATGAGCGTTTCCAATTAGTAATGGAACAGATCATCAATGTTTCCCCTGACATTGTAAGCTCTTACGATGCGCAAGGAAATGCTGTACTTGACTATAAGAATGCCCTTCAACAGGCGAGAGAAGAACAAGAAAAATTAAATCAAGAGTCTATAGATAAATACATAAATAGTGGCAGTGATGTGTTTGCTGGTGCAAAGGCTTCTGTGGCTAAAGATGCTGTTTGGAGTTCTGGAATGGGCTACTCAAAAGTCCAAAGGAAGCTTGGAAATCTATTAGACGGAATGTTTTTGGAAATCGGTTTGGATACACCATCAGACATGGCAATGCAAAGTGGTATTGATTCTATTTCCTTTGAAAATCTACTAAGGAAAAATAAATTTGTTTCAGACGGAAAAGAAAAACAAAAAGTAATTGATAATATTTATGAAAGTTACCTTGCTAATAAGAATTTTGAAGAACAAGTCGAGTCTGTAAATTCTAACTATAATGAAATAAAAAGTCAATTAAAGAACTCAGGCGCATTTGACGGTGATGACTTAGATGTTGTTATAGAAAAATTAGCTTCTTTTAAAAACTTATCTGAAACAATAGACGCTGCTAACTCAGATATCGAAGATTATCTAAAAGTTTATCTTTCTCAGAGCGACACTTACAAGTCGCTTCCTACAAAATATCTTGAGGTGTTCAACAACAACCTTGAAAATGTCGTTGATGTTAATGAGAGCGAGCAATGGAATAAGGATGCCGCAGATAAATACACAAAGGATTTCAAAGCTGCAATCGACGGTGAGTACGGCTTTGTTACTGACCTTAATGGTTATATTCAAGACGCGAGCAAGGGAAAAATTGCCTCGGGGGATGTTGAACGATACAACTTACAAGTAAAAAAACTAAAAGAGAAATTAGATAACGAGAAGAATTTTTCAAGCGAGGCAGCCAACGCCATTAGCGAGTATTACAGTAAACAATTATCTAATATTTCTGTTATAGACACCGATAAGATGTATCGTCAATTTTTTAATTCGAGTGGGTATGTTATTAAGAACGGCGATGCATTTAAGAACATTTTCGCCGGTGAGCAGAAAAGAAATGCATCACCTATAGAATATGCAGCATCATTAGGGAAAAACAAGCCGCCCACACCAAAGCCTGTTTTAACCACAGAGGCAACCCATGACAAGAATGAGTTTGACAAATGGTATGATAAGTTAAGTAGCGAAAAGAAAGAACTTGTAATGTCGTTATATCTTAATACGGACGACGCATACGGGAACATAGATAAATTAGATGACAAGTTAAACGAGTTCATTGATTCAACGGGCAAACTTACCGACGCTGGCGAAATAATGACCAATAGATTAAAGAGCGATATTGAACTCTTGACTGAAGGTTTTAGTTCGGCAAACGATGCTGCTACAAATTTCAAGAAATCGTTAGAGGATATCCAAGGTGGAAATGATTATGATTCATCGTTTAACTCATATAAAGATGCTTTAGACGCTATTTCTAATACCCAGAAAAACGGGACTTATGGTTCAAAAGAATTCCAGCTCGCATCAGATTACATCTTTGGTGAAGGCTGGGACGATGAAAAGTCTTGGGACGAGAAGATTAAATTCGTTGAGAATAAAATGAGCACCATTACCAAGCTATTTGGGACATATACTGACTCAAAAGGTAATGAGAGCAAGACATATGGCTATGGATTTCTTGAGGAATTATATAAGCTTCAACAAAACGGTGCATTTAAAGATATAGATGGTTTTGTAACGGAAATCAGTAAAAAATCAAATGGTGGATTTGATTTTAATATTGATCCTTCAGAAATAAGCGTTATTGCAAAGAAGATGGGTATTACCGAAGACGCAGCTTGGTCGTGTCTTAATGCACTCAAAGAGATTTCCGATGTAGATGTCTTCGACAACGACTCGTTCGATAGGTTGTTGAACAGCCTTAATAAAACAAAGGGATACGAAAATATTATTTCCAAAACAATCGGTGATGACGGAAATATTAAAGGTATCATCCTTGATATGGACAAACTCAATTCTTGGGCTAAGGCTAATAATGTTGAACTCGATGAAATGCAAGATGAAATCGACTACTTTAAAAAGAGTGGTGGATTAACTCTTGATTTCACAACTGATGCGGACAGTGTATTTAAGTCACTTAAAGCATTGCAAACCGCTTATGGCGGCATTATGGAGCAATCTAAAGATGCCAAAGGTAATAATCTCAATATTGTAAATATTGATAGTCTCGGAGAAACTCTTAAGAATTTAGGCAAAACCGATGATGAGATCTATAATATAATTAATGGTCTCAAAACAATTAAAGAAAACAATCCTGAATTAAACTTAAATTTAAAAACAAAAAATAAGGGCGGCGTTGACGGTTATTTAAAAGGGTTAAATACTTCAAATAAAACAACTCAGCAACAGCTTGAAGATACTAAGGCAAAGGCACAACAACTTGATCAAGTGACGCTCGTTGACATTCAGAATTCTTTTGATGCATTAAACGGAAAAGTTAATACTGTCAAAGGTTCTCTTAGTCGTGTCAATGATATTCTTAAAGAGATTCAAGGTCATAAAGACTTAAACATCACTGTTTCAACAAAGACAAGCACAGAAGATAGTGACTCCAAAGACGCCAAAGGTTCTGGCAAAGGAACCAAAGGACATAAAGGACATAAAAAGAAAAAAAAGAAAGCCTCTGTCAGAGGCACTGCGTTTTCTAAAGGTAAATGGGGTGCAAAAACTTCCGAAAACTCGTTAATTGGCGAAGTTGAGCCAGAGATCTGGGTACACTCGGATACTGGCGATTGGGAACTTGTAGATAATCCTAAGTTTGGAAATGTTCGTAAGGGAGACATTATTTTCAATGGTTCTCAAACGAAAGATTTGTTAAAGAGTGGTGACACTCCAAAATTTGGCAAGGCATACAGCGTTGGTAAAGGCAGCAAAAAGAAAAATTATAACGGATCTGTCGATCCAAGAAATAATGGCAATACTGGCGGTTCGGACAAAAGCAAGACCAAAGACAAGACAAAGAGTAAGTCTACCGACAAGAAGAAAACCGCTCTTGAAAAATTCCAAGACTGGATAGATAAAATCTTCGATTGGATAGAAGTTCGTCTTGATAGATTGAAGACACGGGCTGAACAATTTCAGAAAAAAGCCGAGTTAAAGGTTAATAATCAAAACTACGGCACATATAACACTTCAAAACATTCAGCAAGTACCGGCGCATATAAACAATATTACAACGCTATGAACGTTACGGGAACTTTAATTAATGAAAATAATAGAGGTGCCAAACGATATACAAAACAAGCAAATAGCGTATTAAACAAAGCCAAAAAAGACAAATTAATTAACTCTAAGCAATTGGCAACTATAAAGAAAAGAGTTGCCAATGGCACGATTGATATATCTAAGTACGGCGAAAAGATGCGAGGGGTAATTGAGGAATATAAAAATTGGTATGACAAGTCGCTGTCAAAACAATGTTCTTGAATTTACCGACCAGTATACTGAATACGCCGAAGCTATGTATAATTTGCCTATCAAAAAAGCTGAAGCGAAACTTGATAAATTGCAGAATAAACAAGACATCGCTGAAGCTAAGTATGACGTGATGATTGGGGCTGCCAATAAAAACAATGTTTTATCAACAAAAACGTCTTATGCAAAAAGTCAAAGGGATATTTATGTCAAGGAAGCAACTGAGACAACTAAAAATTTAAATGACGCGAAAAGCCGTATTAACGGCCGAAAGAAAGGTGCTTTATCTGGTTTATCCAGCAAAGATAAAGACAAGATAATCAACGCTGCAAAAAACGGTCAAGAGATTGACTGGAGCCAGTTCAAAAAGCTTTCAAATAAGGGCAAGAAAGCAATTATCGAATATAATGAAGCGTTAAAAGCTAACGAACAAGCAACAACCGATGCTTCTAAAGCAGAGTATGAATATACCAAAACGGTAAGACAAAACGCTAAAGAAATATTCGATAACATTGTTACTGACTACGAACGTTCACAAAGCGAAATAAGTTATCAAAACAACTTACTTTCGGAGAAAATAAGCCAACTTGAAAACAAAGGATATGTAATATCGCAAGCCTTTTACGAAAGACAGGCTCAGCTAAATAGAGAAACTCAAGCTTCTCTTGAGTCTGAAATAACTTCTTTATTGGCGCAGCAAGCGACTGTCGAAGCTGGAACGGATGAATGGTGGGAAATGCAGAGCACCATTAACGATACGGCTGAAGCAATAGAAAAATGCAAATCAACAACTGAAGAACTTGCGAAGGCAATTAGAGATTTAAACGATGAGAAATTCGATTATTTCCAAGATTTGATATCTGATTTGTCAGACGAAAACGATTTTCTTATTGAAACATTATCTTTAAGCGATTTATATGACGATAACGGAAATGTTACTAATGAGGGTATTGCAACATACGGATTGAGAGTTGCAAATCTTAAAATTAAGCAACAACAGGCGGCTGAGTACGGGCGATATGCTAAACAAGCTTTGTCGGAATATAGAGCCGATACAAATAACAAGGAAGCACTTGAAAGATACAGAAAATACATTCAGCTCCAAAGAGAAAGTTTGCAGGCTTGTAAAGATGAAAAGGAAGCTGTTAAAAGTCTTCAAATGAGTGGCATAATAAACGGAGACGATAATGAATGTTTTAATCCAA
>ERZ779877.2730-NODE-2730-length-12508-cov-2.458926_pt1 | contig 12508 bp, 8 predicted proteins | sample MGYA00511556_ERZ779877 | MGnify/ENA primary metagenome ERZ779877 (study PRJEB29588, sample SAMEA2159338) | human gut metagenome | biome: human gut; feature: human-associated habitat; material: faeces | place: Denmark | collected 2008/2010 ...
AATGGTGTGATTGGTTCCATATCTTTGTGAATCACTTTCTGCATCAGCTCGTCTCTCACCATAAAATTTGTTGCACTGGTATCCTCATCAATCAGCAGCAGCTTTGTCTGTGCTTCCACAGCTTCTGCCAGTAATTTATGATTTTCCGGATAATATCTTGTCGAAAATACATATTCCCCATCATTTACAAATACTTCAACAGAGGATGTATCGACCAGAATCTTCAGATTCTCCACTTCTTCCACTTCTACACATCTCATGCTTCTTCCTGAAGATACCGAAGTTTTATCCTGATCTGTAAAATGCATCCGGAATTTTCCGTCAGCATAATCCAGGATCAGCTTCTCTGAAAGGATAACTTTAAAGCGGTTCTTTGTAATATCCGAAATCGTCATTTCATATACCGGATATCCCTCTCTTACCAGCATACCTTTCACATCACTTACCAGATGTTTCTTCTCTTCTAGTTCTCTTATCGGACGTTGACAGATCTTGCCGTCTTTTTCAAAGATTTCTCTTGGAAATGTAAAGCAGTGCTGCCATCCGTCTTTGATGGTCGGATTGATATATTCTTCGCAATCCGGCATTCCCATCCAGCTGATGTGGATCCTTCTTCCTTCTTCCGTCTCAAAACTCTGCGGGGCATAATAATCAAACCCATAATCCCACAAATGATACTCTGACAACTTGTATTCTCCAAGAATATCTCCTCCTATCTCAAAGTATCCGGACTGATATACATTACGATCCTCCCAGATACCACCTTCCAGTCCCTGAACAGACGTGGAAAGAAGTTTCTTATCTCCGATTTTGAAATAATCCGGGCATTCCCACATATACCCGAATGGCTTTTCGGATTCCACCCGGTTTCTGAACTTCCAGTTTACTTTATCTTCAGATTCAAATACAAGTACCTGACCTACATCTTCGTTCGTTCTTGCACCCTGTACCATATAATAAGTACCATTTTCTTTCCATACCTTTGGATCTCTTACATGACAGGTCAGATCGTCCGGATAATCTGAATTTCTCATCAGTTCTTTTTTCTTTCCGAACGTCTTGCCGTCTTCCGTTATAACCAGAACGGTATTGCCCTCACGTCCGGTGCGGATGTAATCATATTCCCCGTCTTCTAATTTGACATTTCCTGTATAGTACAGATACATTTTTCCATCTTCAATAAATGCGGATCCGGAATATACTCCGTGACAGTCAAATGGCTGATCTGGATAAAGTGCGGTACCCTGATATTCCCACTTAATCATATCCTTGCTGGTATAGTGACCCCACATCTTCACACCGCCTTCTGCATTAAACGGCGAATACTGGAAAAACGCGTGATAGATACCCTGGAACTGGCAAAGTCCATTTGGATCATTCAGCCAGCCGACCGGCGGCATCAGGTGTAGTTTTTCACGAAATTTTCTATCTGATACGGATAACTCTTCTCTGGTTTTCTGGCTTTGTTCTGCTGTCTCTACTAATTTTACAAGATCTCTTGTTAATGCGTTCATAAATCAATCGTCTCCATCTATCTATAAGCATTATTTCTATACACATTATTTTGTAAGTGTCATAACTTTACTTGTTGTCTTAACTTCAGCAGGTTCTGCCTTTGTTACATTTCCGAATTCATCTGTATTTGTCAGAATCATCATTGTTGTCGTCTGATATCCTGCATTCTTGATTTCCTCAAGGTCCGCTTCTACCAGAATATCTCCTGCATGTACTTTATCGCCATCAGAAACTTTCTTTGTAAATCCTTTTCCATCCATTTTTACAGTATCAATACCGATATGGATCAGAAGTTCGCCACCCGTTTCTGTTGTGATACATACGGCATGACCTGTCTCGAAGATATTCGATACTTCTCCGTCACATGGAGCTACAATCTTGCCATCTGCAGGCTCTACCGCAACGGTTGTTCCAAGCATCTCGGATGCAAATGTCTCATCTGCTACTTCGGATAATGGAATCTGTGTTCCGTTTACCGGACTTGTTAATGTCTCTTCTGCTGTCTCTGCTGTTGTGTCTGCTGTTGTTGCGTCTGTTGTTACTGCGTCTGCTGTTTCAATATTTTCTACTGCTGCTGTCTCTGTTGCTGCCTTTGGTTCTGCATCCTTATAGATCAGGAATGAGATCACGAATGCAACACCGACTGCGATCACCATCTCGATCAGGTACTGAAGCGGCTGATTCAGGCAGAGCAGGATACCGAAGATACCTGTTACACCAGTCCCCTTAGCTCCGAGGTGCACCAGTGATGCATATAATGCTCCACATCCTCCACCGATACATCCGGCGATGAATGGTTTGAAGAATCTTAAGTTTACACCGAAGATTGCAGGCTCTGTAATTCCCATAAATGCACTGAGTGATGATGGAAGCGCCAGAGATTTGATCTTCTTATCTTTAGACTTAATACCTACTGCAAGTGCTGCAGCTCCCTGTGCTACGTTGGCTGCACTTGCAAGTGGAAGCCAGTATGTAACACCGTATTTTGCAAGCTGTCCGATGTCAATAGCTGTATACATCTGATGAATACCGGTTACTACGGTTGGTGCATATAAACCTCCCATGATCAGACTTCCGATTCCGAGAGGAAGCGTTAGCATCCACTGGATTGCTCCGAGAATTGCATTTTCAGCCCATACGAAGATCGGTCCTACAATTGATAATGTAAGATAACCTGTTACAAATACGCTGACCAGAGGTGTTACGAACAAGTCAAGAACTTCCGGAACGATCTTATGTAACTTCTTCTCGATCACTGCCAGAATCCATACGGCGATGATAACCGGAATGACGTGTCCCTGATATCCGACCATATCGATCTTAAACAGTCCGAAGAAGACGCTCTGTGTCTGCTGTACACCCTCTGTTGCTACAGTATAAGCATTCTGCAGTGACGGATGGATCATGATCATACCGATAACTGCGCCAAGATACTGGTTCGCACCGAATGCTTTTGCAGCTGAGAATGCGATCAGGATCTGCAGGAATGTGTAAGCAATGTTACTGAACAGATTCGCAAATACATAAATCGAACTGTGTGTATTAATATGGAGGAATCCGTTGCTATTCATAAAATCAAGTGAGTTCATGATTCCCATTAAGAAACCGCTGGCTACGATGGCCGGAATGATCGGTACGAAGATATCACCAAGCAGCTTGATCGCACGCATGAACCAGTTCTGCTTCTCTGCAGCTGCCTCTTTTGCCTCTGCTTTTGAGCTTGCCGTGATACCTGCGATGTCGATGAACTCAGCAAATACTTTATTTACCGTACCGGTTCCGAGGATAATCTGAAGCTGTCCCGATGCTTCGAAGACTCCTTTTACCCCATCTACATTTTCAAGTGCTTCTTTACTTACTTTCTTATTATCTGCAATGACAAGACGAAGTCTCGTTGCACAATGTGCTGCAGATGCAATGTTCTTACTTCCACCCACATGATCCAGAATTTCCTTTGCGGTTTTTCTGTAATCCATATTCTCTCCTCCTTTAGATACAATGTGTAATCGATTTCATATCTTATGCTTAAATAATATGAAAAAAAATGCCATTTGTAAAGATGGCATTTTTACTGATATTTGCTATTCGATTTTGTGCGGTTTGCACGAATTCTGTTGTTTTTGACTGATTCGGAATCTATTTACACATTTTGCACACTGATTTTCTGCTCCGGCATCTCTTAGTCTTCTATATTTTCTTCCGGATCATCAATGTTAGCGAGCCGGAATCCAAGTTTGATCTCTACCGGAATGCTTTCATCCCTTTCTATTACATCCAACAGGAGTTCCGCGCCCCGGATTCCACTGGTCTTATAGCCAAAATGCACTGTTGGTATTCCACCTGTTACCGCCTTTAAAAGCTGATTATCGCCAAATCCGGTAACCTGAATCGATGTATTTTCTAATATATAACGGAATCTGGATCCTGTGTCTTCTACATTCTTCGGAATCTGACTTCCGGCATAAGTATGAATCGCTTCGATTGCCCCGGCTGCGATTGTATCAGTGGCGCATGATATGATATCGATGTCATGTTTTTCATTCAATAATTCCAGAACCTTTTCATATCCGGATTCTGTCGTGAACTCCGCCACCTTATAATATCCGTCTTTTAATTCTTTTCCCGACCTTTTCAGACCTTCCCGGAATCCATCTTCTCTGGCCGCTCCAGCTGCTTTATCTTCTCTTGATACTCCGATATATGCAATCTCTTTCCGGCTCTTTGCCGCAACCGCACATCCCATGGCCTCCCCTGCGCCGTAATCATCATGATAAATACAGTTCGCATATTTCGTATGCTGACCAATCACAACCACCGGTACTTTCGATTCTTTCAGAAATCTCCGGTGTTCCGCCGTGATCATCGTTCCCACAAGAATAATCCCGTCTACCGGATAATTCTCGAACAGACGCATATACTCTATTTCCTTCGCCGGTGTATTATCCGTTCCGTCAAGCAGCATCTGGTAATTCCGCTCCGAAAGAACCTTTTCGATTCCTGCCGTGATCCGGCTGATGGATTCTGAATTAATCTTTGGTACAACCACCCCGATCAGACACGCTTTCTTGGTTCTAAGCATACGCGCCTGCGCCGATGGCTGATAGCCGGTCTCATCAATTACTTTCTTAATCTGTTCTTTCTTCTCGTCACTGACGTATCCGCCGTTCAGGTATCTCGACACCGCTGCGCTGGATACTCCTGCCAGTTTGGCAATTTCTTTGATCGTCATATACTGTTACTCCCTCTGTTCTTCTTCACTGCAGAATATTATAGCACATTCCTTCTACAGATTTTCTCCATTCTTACTGATTAGTATTTATCTGTATTATAACTGAAAAAGCCCGCCTAAGCGAGCTTTTTGCCAGATTGCGTATTAACCTTCAAACTGACTATGGTATAACTTATGGTAAAATCCACCTTTTTTCAGCAATTCTTCATGATTGCCCTGCTCGATGATCTTACCGTCTTTCATAACTAAGATTAACGAAGCATTCCGTATCGTCGAAAGTCTGTGTGCCACGATAAAGCTTGTTCTTCCTTTCATCAGCTTATCGAATGCTTCCTGTACCTGCAGTTCGGTACGGGTATCGATACTTGATGTCGCCTCATCAAGAATCAACATCGGCGGCAGACAGAGCATGACTCTTGTGATACACAGAAGCTGCTTCTGACCCTGGCTGATACTGTCTTCGTGAAGCACCGTGTCCAGACCTTTTGGAAGTCTCCGGATGAATTCCCAGCTTCTTGCTTCCTTCGCTGCACGAATGATCTCTTCATCGGTTGCATCCGGTTTTCCAAAGCAGATGTTGTCTCTTACGGTTCCGCTCTTGATCCAGGTATCCTGCAACACCATACCAAAGCTGCTTCTAAGGGCATGTCTGGATACCTCCCGGATGTCCTTTCCATCCACCAGGATCTTTCCTTCATCTACATCATAGAAACGCATCAGCAGGTTGATAAATGTCGTCTTACCGCATCCTGTCGGACCAACGATTGCAATACGCATACCCGGTTTTACATCCAGATTGAAGTTCTCGATCAGTTCTTTTTCTTTATCATAACTAAATGCCACATCGTCGATTGTAACATTGCCATCAACTGTAGCAAATGCTCCTTCCGCATCCAATGTCTCTTCTTTCTGCTCTAACAGATCAAAGATACGGTCCGCACATGCCAGCGCATTCTGCATCTCTGTGACTACCGAACTGATATCGTTGAACGGCTTCATATACTGGTTCGCATACGCTAACAGTACAGAAAGTCCTCCGACCGTCAACGTGCCGCCCGGTATCAGAAATGCTCCAAGTAAAGCCACTCCGGCGTAAATGATATTATTGACGAATCGTGTGGACGGGTTCGTTAAACTGCTGTAGAACACTGCTTTCTGGCTGTAGTTCTGCAGTTCTTTATTAATCTCATCAAATCTTCCGGATGATTCTTTCTCGTACCCAAATGCTTTTACTACTTTCTGTCCGCCGATCATTTCTTCAATCAGTGCGGTCTGCCGTCCTCTGGTCTCACTCTGCTTCCGGAACATCGTATAAGATCTGGAAGAAATGAATTTCGCCACTACGAAACTAAATGGTGTCAGTACGATCACCAGCAGTGTTACCCACACATTCTTAGAGAACATGAAAATCAGTGTCACAACAATCGTCACGATTCCTGAAAACAACTGTGTAAATCCCAACAACAGACCATCGGATAAGATATCTGTATCTGCAATGACACGGCTTACAATATCTCCGGTGCTGTGCTGATCCAGATAAGACAACGGCAGTACCTGGATATGACGGATTGCCTGTGAACGGATATCCTGCACGATCCGGTAAGTCATCCGGTTGTTCAACAGATTCATGAACCACGTAGCAAATGCTGATATCACGATAAAAATCAGAATCTGCTTCAGATAATACCACATCATATCAAAGTTCACCTGATGTGCCGATACAACTTCATCAATTGCATCACCGAATAAAACCGGCACATATAACTGCAATACTACAGAGATTGCAGCAAAGATTACACTGAATACAAGGAAAATCTTATACTTTCCTATGAGCTTTAATAATTTCTTCATTACTCTGCCGCTCCTTTCTCTGCTTTCTCTGTCATTTTATCCGCTTTGTCCAAATCTTTTCCGGTTTCCTTTGAAGATTTAACTGCAGCCGGACGTTCTTCCGGGAACTGTGAATAATAGATCTCCTGATAGGTCTCGCAAGTCTCCATCAGTTCTTCATGGGTTCCCTGTCCTGCCAGCTCACCGTCCTCCATAACCAGGATCTTGTCTGCCTGACGGATACCGGAAATTCTCTGAGATACCAGGAAGGTTGTCACATTGCCTTCCAGTTCACCGATTGCTTTACGAAGCGCTGCGTCTGTCGCAAAATCCAGCGCACTTAAGCTGTCGTCCAGAATCAATATCTCAGGCTTGCTGACCAGTGCACGTGCGATCGTCAGACGCTGCTTCTGTCCGCCGGACAGGTTACGTCCGTTCTGTTCTACTTCAGAATCAAGCTTTCCAGGCTTAGCTTCTACAATATCTTTTGCCTGAGCGATTGTGATTGCTTTCCACAGATCTTCATCTGAAGCCTGATCATTGCCCCACTTCAGATTATCGCGGATACTTCCTTTGAACAGGATGGAACGTTGCTGTACCACTCCGATCTCACTGCAAAGTTCTCCCTGCGGATAGTCCTTTGCATTGATACCATTTACTTTTACCGTTCCTTCCTGTGGATCATAGAATCTCGGGATCAGGCTGACCAGTGTACTCTTACCACTTCCGGTTCCTCCGATGATTCCGATCGTCTGTCCTTTCTTCGCACGGAAGGTGATGTCCGATAAGCTGGATGCTCCGGCACCTTCGTATGTGAAGGTGACGTGGTTGAATTCAACTGCCAGATTACTGTCGGCCTGTTCATTCTCGCCGTCTGTCCCATATTTTCTTTGATCAACATTTATCTGTTCATTCTTCATCTGCTCAGCCGCCACTTTGTATTCCATGCTGGACTTCACATCCAGAATACCGGACACACGGTCTGCGCAAGCCATTGATTTGTTCAACGTAATGATCAGGGATGCCAGCTTGATCAGTTCTACGATAATCTGTGCCATATAGTTATACAGCGCTACTACCTGTCCCTGCTGCAGATTCCCGATATTGACCTCCACTCCGGCACGCGCGATCAGTAACACAGTTGCTCCGTTAATCAATACATACGTGAGCGGATTCAGAAGGGCAGAAATTCTTCCTACGAACTCATTCAATCTTGTAAGTTCTCTGTTTCCTTCTTCGAATTCTTCCACCGACTGTTCTTCCCTGCAGAATGCACGGATGACACGGACACCTGTCAGATTCTCTCTCGTAAGTCCTGTCACACGGTCCAGACCTGCCTGTACTTTCTTGAACAGCGGAATACTGATCAGCATAATCGAAAATACAACGACAAACAGGATCGGTACTGTCACTACAAAGATCAGTGCACAGCGTACATTGATGGTAAATGCCATCACCATCGCACCGATTACGACAAACGGACTTCTAAGTAACAGACGCAGTCCCATGTTAATTCCGTTCTGCACCTGGTTCACATCGTCCGTCAGTCTCGTGATCAGTGTGTCTGTTCCGAGCGTATCCAGTTCTGTAAATGACAATCCCTGGATATGGTCGAACATTGCCTGTCTGACGCTGGTCGCAAATCCAACACTTGCCTTTGCGGCAAAGAACTGTGCGGTAAAACTGCACAACAGTCCGACTGCTGCCATGAGCAGTAACACGAAAAACATTTCCACAATATATCCATAGTCATTCTTCGCAACGCCCACATCAATAATCTGAGCTACCACAACCGGAACCATAAGGTCGAACACGACTTCTAATAATTTGAATAGCGGTGCCAGAATACTCTCTCTGCGGTAAGGTCTCAGAAACTTCTCAAGACGCTTCATTTCTTTCACTCCATTCCTTTTTCCGATAACTAATAAGTCATCGTTATCTACTTATTATAATATCCCTTGACTGTTTTATTATAGTCCGTTATCATTGATATGAATAATATTGTTTTTATAGCTTTGCAATACAAAAAATATATAAGGCAGGTAATCCAACATGGAACTCAGACAGTTAGAATATTTCCGCGAGATCGCATCCACCGGCAGCATCAACGAAGCTGCAAGACACTTAAATATGTCCCAGCCTCCGCTCAGCTACCAGATCCGTCAGCTGGAAAATGAATTAAATGTAAAACTTTTCGACCGCACCAGCAAGGGCGTTACTCTTACTGAAGCCGGAAAGCTTCTCTACGACCGATCCGGTAATCTGCTGGAATACGCCAGATCTACCGAGCTCGAGGTCTCGAAAACCGGGAAAAAACGGATCCTGCGTATCGGTCTGACTCCCACAACTGTAGATACCATCATGCCTTATATTTCCCAGTTTTCGAAAAAAAATCCCGACGTGAACTTTGAAGTCCACGACGGGATCACTTATTCGCTTTATCAGTATCTTCTGGACGGGATCATCGATATCTCCGTTGCCAGAACACCACTGCGTCTTGACGAAGTGTCTTATATGGAATTGTGTTCTGAGCCGATGATTGCAGTATCAGCACCCAAAAATATGGTTTCAAAGACCGCTGACGTTACCACAGATACACCGCATAATTCTTCGAAACACAATGCGGTTTCTTCCTTAAAGCTCTCCGATCTTTTACATAGACCGCTGATCTTATACCGGAGATACGAAGAACTCATCATGAATACCTTTCATGCCCAGAATATGAATCCGGACATCTTCTGTGTCTGCGATGATCCCAGAGGTGCCATGCTGTGGGCGAAAGAAGATCTTGCAACTGCCATCTTTCCGCAGTCCATGGCCAGCTTGTGTGACGGACTTTGTATACAAGAATTGGATGAGCCTGATCTTATAACTAAGATACTTCTGATCTGGGCGAAGGGAAAGAAACCGGTGCCGCTGGTGCAGGAATTTCTGGATGTGTGTGGTGAGCATTAGCACATTAGAGCTTGCGGCTCACCCACCATATACCAATTATAAGATATACCGCCATCATTCCTAATATGGCAGATGTTGCAACCAGTTGATTCATATTTTCCAAAGCAACTACTAACAGCAGAAGTACAATTTCGCCACACCAATAGGACCAGATACATTTCCTTTTTCCGTAATCAGTAATCCAAGTTTTGGAATCCACGATCCAGAGTAAATTGATGAATATTCCAAAACCAATAGATACAATTAGAGAAGTGGCCGCTTCCGCTGACATATTTATCATTCCATTTTTTACAAATACAATACATAACACCAATAAATCATACGCCAATAACAATATGCCATTTCTTTTCAATGATTTGATACTTTTCTGCATATCCATCTCTCCTCTCCAAATAGAAATCTTAGATAAACCCATCTACTTCTTCCTGCAGATTTACTCCATAAGAGAATACATAGGCTAAACATAAAACAATAATTCCAAAAATGAATCCTCTCACTTCAAAATTGATATCTTTCAGTCCATTCATTTTAATCAATACTCCGCAAATATAAACGACCACATTCTGAATCGTCGGCATTACTATACTGTAAATTCCTATTTTCTTTACTCTTTCTACATTTTCTGCTGTAAACGGTGTGCCCATTTCTGGTTGTTCCTTTGTGCCTTCCAGTGACTTCAGTATTTTATGAACGTTGCGAAAAATCAGGGCCAGTAATATAGATGTTGCTCCCAACAGCAGAAGCCACACGGATACCAGATGCATCCGCATATTTCCCTTTGCATCAATCAGTGTAAAGAACATCCCGTAGGCATTCATCATGGTATCCTGTTTGATGCCGAATATAGCCCCGTTAATGTGCACGCTGTGCATAGGTATAGCCGATCCCGCCCAAAGTAATACGATACCATCGAACCAATGTAAGATTTCCAGAAATCTCATCAGACTGGTCAGTGGTTTCCGGAATTTTTCAAAACTTTTCATCTTCATATTATTCACCCTCCTCTTCATCCAGATTTCCATCAAATTTTAAAATATCACCTACATCACATTGAAGGAAATAACAGATACGATTCATCGTATGCAAACGGATACCTTTGGCTTTTCCGCTTCGGAGTACCGACAGATTGGCCTCGGTAATACCGACTTGTCTGCATAATTCTTTTGAAGTCATTCCCTTCTTTTTCAGGACTTCATCCAAGCATATACGAATTCCCATATTTCCTCCTTTCTGTGTTTGAAAATTATTGTTTTTCGATAATTTATAATTTTATTATAGCAAGGAATTATCGTTTGTCAATAATTTTTACCACGCAATATTCCAACCGTTTTTTTCGTAATTATGTGATTTTTCCAACTTTTCTTATATTTTTAACTCTAAAGAATCTTCTTTCGGCAACTACTCATAAACGCATGGCCCCAAAAAAAGATTATCCGGATAGTTCCCTTTCTCCAGATAATCTTTTCTTCTATGATTCACTATGCTGTTTTATATTCTCGCTTACTCCACTTTCGTCTTCTTCGGCAAAAACAGACTCAAAAGTAACGATACCACAAACACTCCTGCCACTGCATTTCCATTAAACACATCTCCTACCGCACTTGGAAATGCTGTAAAGAAGTTCCCGGATGTCTGTGTCAGACCAACTCCGATACTAAATGACAGTGACACGATAATCATTGTTCTGTCATCGAATTTACATTCTTTCAGCATCTTGATTCCTTCATACATGATCGATCCAAACATCATAACTGTACATCCGCCAAGCACCGCTTGTGGAAGTGAATTGAAGAATGCTCCAAGCGGCGGGAATAAAGATGCAAGTATCAGAATCAGTGCTCCCATCAGAATCGTAAAACGGTTGATCACCTGTGTCATCGTCACAAGTCCGATATTCTGACTGAATGATGTCAGCGGCAGACATCCGAAACATCCGGAGATTGCACTTGAAAATCCATCAACTGCCAGTGAACCGCGAAGTTCTTTCATCTTAAGATCACGTCCAAGTGCTCCCGTACAGACTGCCGTCGTTGCACCTGTCGTCTCTGCTGCCGATACCAGGAATACGATTGCGATCGTAAAAAATGCTCCCAGATTGAATACCGGCTTATGACTGGTCAGGAACACAAGCTTCGGGATACTGAACACACCAACCTCCTGAATCGTCTTATGAATACCGGAAAAGTCAACCATCGGTGCGATTCCCGCTACAGTAAATATAATTGCAAGTGCATAGCCAAATACCAGTCCGACCAGCACATTTAAATTCTTATATACACCTTTCAATACTTCTCTGGATACCAGACATACGATCAATGTAAATGCTCCAACGACCAGATGATACCAGGAACCGAAGTCTTTCACTCCACTTCCGCCGCCCCAGGAATCCATACCTACCGGCAGAAGTGATAATCCAATCGCGATAACTACACAAGCCGATACAACCGGAGTCAGATATTTTCTCCAGTACTTGGCACTCAGTCCAACAAAACCTTCAAAAATACCACCCAGAATAACTGCACCAACCATACCTTCATATCCAAGATTCGGATTCGTTGCAATTACCAACAGACTTCCAAGAAACGTAAAACTGACTCCCATAATAATCGGAAGTCCTGATCCGATCACTCCAATCGGATATAACTGTAAACAGGTTCCGATTCCGGCTACAAACATCGCACACTGCAATAACTGTGTAATCTCCGCCGAACTTAAATGCGCCCCATTACTTCTAAGTACTGCCGCACTACACACGATCAGTACCGGAGCCAGATTCGATACGAACATCGCCAGTACATGCTGTAAGCCAAACGGAATGGCTTTTCTAAGTGGAACCCTGCCGTTCAGCTTATAAATATTCTCTTCACTGACCGTCGTTATCTGTTCTTCTTTGTTGCTTTCCATGACATTTCCTCATTCTCTCTGTAAAATTTTATTTATTATAAATTTAACTTATATTTTACGAGAAAGCAACCGTGG
>ERZ779877.2735-NODE-2735-length-12477-cov-2.990018_pt1 | contig 12477 bp, 14 predicted proteins | sample MGYA00511556_ERZ779877 | MGnify/ENA primary metagenome ERZ779877 (study PRJEB29588, sample SAMEA2159338) | human gut metagenome | biome: human gut; feature: human-associated habitat; material: faeces | place: Denmark | collected 2008/2010 ...
CAACGCGGCGGAGGTGCCGGCGAAGATGGGCACCTTCCCGCAGTATGACCACCCGCACACGCTCGCCCGCTATGCCGAATGCGCGCGCTTCTGCGGCGTTTGCGGCAAGGACGACGAGGAGACGCTCGACCTGTTCATCGACAAGATCGAGGAGCTGAAGGCGAAGGTCGGCATCAAGAAATCCATCGCCGAATACGGCATCAGCGAGGAGACCTTCATGAGCACGCTGGATCAGATGGTGGAGGATGCGTTTGACGACCAGTGCACCGGCGCGAACCCGCGCTATCCGCTGCTCAAGGAAATCAAGGCGATGTATCTCAAGGCATACTACGGCGAGAAGGCGTAAGGAGGAATCACCCAAATGAGCAAGGAAATCATCGTGGAGCGCGGCACCAAGACGGTGTACCGCGAGGGCAGCAAGATTGTCAAGCAGTTCAAGGCGGGTTATCCCAAGAGCGCCGTCATCAAGGAGGCGTTCAACCACGCGCTGGCGGAGGAATCCGGCTTGAACGTGCCCGCGCTGCTGGAGGTGAAGAACACCGGCGAGGGCTGGGCGCTGGTCATCGAGGCCGTCGAGGGCAAGACGATGGCGCAGCTGATGGCCGAGCAGCCGGAGAACCTCGAAGCGCTGATGACGCAGTTCGTCGAGATTCAGAGCGACATCCATCGCCGCACCTGCAAGCAGATGGGGCGGCTCAAGGACAAGCTGAACGCGCAGATTTCGTCCCTGCGCGACGAGCTGGACGCGAGCACCCGCTATGAACTGCACGTCCGCCTTGAAAACATGAAGCCGCACACCAAGATCACACACGGCGACTTCAACCCGACCAACGTGCTCATCGGCGAGGACGGCAAGGTGTATATCCTCGACTGGGCGCACGCGGCCATCGGCAACGCTTCCGCCGACGCGGCGATGACCTATCTCCAGTTCGCGCTGGAGGATCAGAAGAAGGCCGACCTGTATTTGAAGCTCTTCTGCAAGAAGAACGATATCGCCATGCAGTATGTCCAGCGCTGGCTGCCCATCGTCGCCGCCGCGCAGATGACCAAGAAGCACGGCGCGGAAAAGGCGTTTCTGACCCACTGGACGCAGGTTGTCGAGTTTGAATAATCGCGTCCTTTTTGAGCCGAGTCAGCGTTTTTCGTTGACATTCATGCGCCCGACGTGATAAAGTATACGCGTATGAATTTCAGGGCGTTCGCCCTTTTGAAACGAGGAGCGGTTTGCACATGTTTGAACTCGGTATTCAGAAAAATTGGATTGACGCGCTCTACGCGCGCAGCTCGGTGCGCCAGTATACCGGCGCGCCGGATAAGGAGCAGCTCGACCGGCTCGGCGAGACCTGCCGCAAGCTCAGTTGGCAGGGCGTGAAAATCCGGATGTTCAAGGGTCCCGGCCTCAAGAGCCAGATCAAGGGCACGGACGTTTACGCGGTGATCGTCGCCAAGCGCGGCACGCCCATGGAGGTTGAAGGCTACATGGGCGAGGCGCTGGTGCTGGAGGCCACGTCCATGGGGCTGGGCACCTGCTGGCTCGGCGCGGGCTTCTACCCGGATATCATCAACCGCAACGTCGATTTGCAGACGGATGAGGCGGTGCATTGCGTGATTTCCATCGGCAAGACCAATCTGCCCGCGTTTGCGCCCAAGCGCAAGGAGCTGGTCAAGGTCTGCGGCATGGATGAAGCGCAGCTCGGGCAGCTCGGCGCATGGCAGAAGGAAGCGGTGCTCGCCGCGCGCCTCGCGCCCAGCGCGATCAACCAGCAGCCGTGGAAGATCGTTGCGGATAAGACCAGCGTTTCCATTTTGGAAACGACCGTGCTCTATAAGAAGTACGCGCCGCTGGATCGCGGCATCTGCATGCTGCACGCCGCCGTCGGCGCGGCGAAGGCCGGACGCACCGGCCTTTGGAAAAAGGTGGACGGCGGATACGCGATGAAGGCGTAAACGGTATATTTGAAGGCGACTCGGCGTGAACCGGGTCGCCTTTGATGTATCAAAAAAAGCCTGTCGGTTTATCCTACCCGAAAAGGGGAGAGGAATATGCTGACAGGCTTTTTGCGAACGATTGTGCTCTTTTCTGTGACGGCCGTGGTGCTGCGGCTGATGGGCAAGCGGCAGTTGGCGCAGCTGCAGCCGTATGAAGTGGTCATCACGCTGATGATTTCGGATTTGGCGACGCTGCCGATGGCGGATGTGGAAATACCGCTGTTGAGCGGCGTGGTCTCGATTTTGACGCTGCTTTTGGTGCACAGCCTGCTCAGCGCGCTTTCATATGCGAGCGTGAGGATGCGCCGGATCATCTGCGGCAGGCCGAGCGTGCTGGTGCGCGACGGCAAAATCTGCGAAAAGGAGCTGGCAAGGCTTTGCTTTGACCTCTCCGATTTGATGGAGGGGATGCGAAGCGGCGGCATTATCGGCCTGGGCGAGGCCGGGAGCGTCGTCCTGGAGACGAACGGCTCGCTGAGCGTGTTCCCATCGGCGGATAAAAGACCCGCGACGCGCGGGGAGATGCATCTGCCGCCGGTTTATGACGGGATTCCGCTGACGCTGATTCTCGACGGGCAGATGCAGGAACGGAGCATGCGCATTGCGGGGCTTGAACCGGGCTGGCTGCGGCGGATTTTGCGGGATCACGGCGTTGCGCGGGACAAGGACGTGCTGATCGCGACGTTGGACACGCAGGGAAGCCTGCTCGTACAGGAAAAGGGCGGCGAAGGGCGGCTGCTGACGTTTAACGCGATTGAGCCGGGGCAGGTGAGGTGGTAACATGCGCAAGAAGATCATCACCATGGCGGTGACGCTGCTGCTGCTCGGCCTGCTCAGTGCGGTGGAGCAGATGGCTGTAAAGCGGCTGACGGACGACGCGATGGCGCGCACACAGGAAATCCTGTCGCTGCTTGCGCAAAACCAGACGGCGCGCGGGCTTGAGCAGGCACACGAGATGGACGCTTGGTGGGATGAGGAAGCGCCGAGGGTTGAGACGCTCATCAATCACGAGGCGACGGACGACGTGCGCTTCACATTGTCGCGGCTGGTGGCGGCGCTGGAGATGGGGGATCGGGACGGCGCGTTTGTCTATGCCCGAGAGCTGGAGGGCGGCATCGAGCATGTTTTGGAGCGGCAGACGCTGTCGTGGCAGAATTTGCTGTAAACGGACGTGTTTACAAAAAACTGCACCTGCGGATATAGAGAAGACAGGTCTGCGCATCGTATACCATCAGGTCGTGAAATTTTGAATCCCAATGCCAGTAGCTCTCGGAACAGGCCAGCATATCGTCGATATGCGTATCAAAGCGCTCGGCGAGCAGCGGCTGAGCCAGCATATCGGGCGTGAGCGGCAGAGGATTCCAGTCGGCGCTGGTTTCAAGAAAGCGGAGAAAGCCCTCTCCATCCGCGTCGGCGGAAACGGCATACACGGAGATGACGTTATAATCCTTTCCTTCGTCGATTTCATCATGCCGGTAGACACGCGACGGCGACTGAACGAAGGCGTAGGGAATGAACCTCTCCACATAGCCTTCGGGCCTATCCAAAAGGGAAACAAGGAAGAGAATCAGGAGCGATAGGGCGAAGGCTTTGAAAACAGCGCGTTTTCGACGAGCTGAAAGCCTTGTTTCAGATAGTGATTTTCGAGGACTCATATGGGCTCCTTTGTGAAACATGAAAATACAAATAGAACGGGAATTGTGTCGATTTAATTATACGCCGTTTTTTGGAGAATAAATAGCAAAATTTGTTTTCCGTAATTTCTATGGGGAATGTAGCATTGAGCTGGGAACGCGCTCCGCTGGGCCTAGGGGATTAGGGGGAGATTTCGACTTCTCCCCCTTAAATCCCCTAGGAACCCCATAACCCCTTCTGAAACGACCAGGGTTGCGACCCTGGACCCGGGGCTTAGGACTGGCAAAAAAATCCGACAGCGAAGCTGTCGGAAAGATGAAAGTCGGAAAACGGGAAGTCAAGAAACCTCAGGTTTCTGGTGGGTTTTAGGGCAAAGCCCTAATGCTAACGTACTTTACAGCTCCGCGACCGTTGCGGCAATCGCCGCCTCGTCGGGTTTCATGGCTTCGAGGGTGCGGGAGAGGAGATCGTCAAGCGTCCAGCCGAGCATCTCCGCGCCCTGCGCGATGACCTCGCGGGAACAGCCTGCCGCGAAGCCCTTCGACTTGTATTTTTTCTTGAGGCTCTTGAGATCCATGTCCGCGATGCTGCCGGAAGGACGCATCTTGGCGCATGCGCCGATCAGGCCGGTCAGCTCGTCGCAGGCGAAGAGCACCTTTTCCATCTCGTGCTCCGGCTTTACATCGACGCACAGGCCGTAGCCGTGGCAGACGACGGCGTGAATCAGCCGGTCGTCCGCGCCGCCCTCCCGGAGCAGCTCGACGCACTTCTTGCAATGCTCGGTCGGCCAGCGCTCAAAGTCGATATCGTGCAGCAGGCCGACGACCGCCCAGAAATCGGCTTCGTCGCCGTAACCGAGTTCGTCGGCCATCCGGCGCATGACGTTTGAAACGGTCAGCGCGTGGGTGATGTGAAACGGTTCGCTGTTATATTCGCGCAGCAGGGCAAAAGCCTCGTCGTAGGTCATGGAAAAACACTCCTTTTGTCGATGAAATGGCGTGATTCGTATTATAGACGCGACGAGCCACGATGTCAAGCGATGCGGAAAAACGGCGGAGCAAAATACGAATCTATATGAAATAAATATGCAGAAGTAAAATAAAATCAACTCAATTAGACGAAATGAAGAAACTTTGAAACACAAATGATGCAAAAATGGGTTGACAAACCGAAAACAAGGCCGTATAATAACGTCATCGACGGAACGCAGAGCCGTCGCATTCACAGGCGCTTACGCAGAGGCGTTTGCGAATGGTGTTTCTCTTTCTTTCTCCTCTTCATCAAAAAAGCGGCCGATTCGCTCGGTCGCTTTTTTGTGATTTACATTTGGGTGCGCCCTTCCATCGCCTTGGCCAGCGTCACCTCGTCGGTGTATTCGAGATCGCCGCCGACAGGCAGGCCGTGCGCGATGCGCGTGACCAAAATCCCCATCGGTTTGAGCAGGCGGGCGATATAGCTCGCCGTCGCTTCGCCCTCGATATCCGGATTGGTGGCCAGAATGACCTCGTGGATATCCTCCTTGCCGACGCGGGCCAGCAGCTCGCGGATGCGGATATCCTCCGGCCCGACGCCCTCCATCGGGGAGATGGTGCCGTGCAGCACGTGATAGCAGCCCTTGAAATCGCGCATGCGCTCCATGGCGGCCACGTCGCGCGGGTCGCGCACCACGCAGATCACGCCGTTGTGGCGGCGCTCATCGGCACAGATCGGGCAGGGGTCTTCCACCGTGTAGTTGCCGCAGATCGAGCAGTATTTTACCGCCTTGCGGCCCTGCCAGATGGCGCTGGCCAGCTCGTGCACCTGATCCTCCGGGAGGGAGACGATGTGATCCGCCAGCCGCTGCGCGGTTTTTGCGCCGATGCCGGGCAGGCGGGAGAGCTGCTGCGCCATCCTCGCGATGGGTTCAATCTGCCCGGCCATGATTAAAACATCCCGCCCATTCCGGCGCCGCCGATTTTGGACATCTCGCTCTCGCGGGTTTCCTCACCCTTCTTGAGCGCGTCGTTGACGGCGGCGACGATCATATCCTGGAGCATTTCGACCTCTTCGGGATCGACCGCGTCCTTGTCGATGGTCAGGGAGAGAAGCTGGCGCTTGCCGCTGACCTTGCAGGAAACCGCGCCGCCGCCGGCCGTGCCTTCTCGCGCGCGTCCAGCTCTTCCTGTGCCTTCATCATCTGCTGCTGCATCTTCTGCGCCTGACGCATGAGCTGCTGCATATTGCCGCCCGGAATACCGGGGAAACCGCCTCTTGCCATAATGAAAAATCCTCCTTGAGCATAAAATCATGCGGCTTTCATTATACACCATCCGGACGGAAATGAAAAGCGAAAAATATGTCTTTTGACAGAAGACAAAAACAGCTTTGCGAGTTGACGCAAAGCTGAAAAGATGCTAAAATATAGGCAAGTAGGGGGCACCTACAGGGTGGAAAACCACCACGAACAGTTTCCTTAGGCTATGCGCCTAAAAAACCGCCAAGCAGCCGATATCTGCGAGGCGGATTTTTTTATCGTCTGTTTTGAAGACCGAGCGTATAAACGCCGACCAGCAACCCGGCGATTGCGAGCAGGATATTGAGAAGCTCAATATTCGACATACGCATCACCTCCGCTTTTGTATTCTGCTGCGGAGGCTCCACCCCGTAGACCTACTTGCCTACGAAATGATTATAGCATGCACATAGGCGTGAGGCAAGGTTTTTTTCGTGAGGACAGGGAAACCACGCTGGTCAACCCGAGGCGGATATGGTATACTGTAAAACAAGACGGACACTGTTTTTCATATGGATTTAACGTGCATGGGGTATGATAGACACACTACGGAAAAACGGGAGGAAACACCATGAATGACGTTTTTATGAACCGGGAGCTTTCTTGGCTCAAGTTCAACGAGCGAGTGCTTGAAGAGGCGGAGGATGAGCGCACCCCGCTTTGCGAACGGCTCTCCTTCGCATCCATCTATCAGAGCAACCTCGACGAATTTTTCATGGTGCGCGTGGGTTCGCTGGTGGATCAGGACGATGTTACGCCCAAGCTGCGCGAAAACAAGACCAACATGACCGCGCGGGAGCAGATCGACGCGGTGATCGACCGCGTGCGCGAATTGAACGGGCGGCGGGACAAGGTCTATGCCCGCCTGATGGAAAAGCTGGAGGAACAGGGCGTTCGGCTGGTCGATTTCAGAAAAATCGGCCGGCAGGAGAGCGAGCGGCTTGAACGCTATTTTGATTCGGAGATCGCGCCGCTGATTTCGCCTTCTATCGTCGGCCGCCGTCAGCCGTTCCCGTTCCTGCGCAACAAGGATATCTACGCCGTGGTCGTGCTGGAGGGAAAGAAGGGCAAGTATAAGCTGGGGATCATTCCCTGCAGCGCGGGCGTTTTCCCGCGGCTGATCGAGGTTTCCGCCAGCGAAAAGACGTACATGCTCGCCGAGGATCTGATTCTGCATTTCATTCCGAAGGTGTTTGAGGGCTACGTCGTCAAGGCCAAGAGCCTGATGCGCGTGACGCGCAACGCGGATATCGACGCGGACGCGCTCTATGACGACGATCTGGATTACCGCGAGTTCATGGTGCAGTTGATTAAGCGCCGCAAGCGCCTTGCGCCGGTGCGGCTGGAGCTTTCCCGCGAGCTGGACGGCATCATCGTCGATACGCTGTGCCGCTATATGGATGTGCCGCGCGAATACGTGTTTATGAGCGCCACGCCGCTGGATTTCTCGTTCCTCTTTGGGCTGGAGGATGTGCTGCGCCAGCGCGGCGAGCTGTTCTACGAGCGGCGGATTCCGCAGAAATCCCCGGCGTTCGTCAACGGCCGGTCGATTTTGGCGCAGATTCGCGAAAAGGACAAGCTGCTTTCCTATCCTTACGAGAGCATGAAGCCGTTCCTCGAAATGCTGACGGAAGCCGCCAACGACGACAGCGTGGTTTCCATCAAGATGACGCTGTACCGCGTCGCCAAGCAGAGCAAGGTCGTCGAGGCGCTTTGCGAGGCGGCGGAAAACGGCAAGGACGTGCTGGTGCTGGTCGAACTGAAGGCGCGCTTTGACGAGGAAAACAACATCGAGTGGAGCCGTCGGCTGGAAGAAGCGGGCTGCAGCGTGATCTACGGGCTGGACGGATACAAGGTGCATTCCAAGCTCTGCCTGATTACGCGGATGGAGGAAACGGGCGTCGCCTATTACACGCAGATCGGCACGGGCAACTACAACGAAAAGACCGCGCGGCTGTATACCGACCTGAGCCTGATGACCGCCGACCACGACATTGGCGAGGAGGCCAACGCCGTGTTCAACGCGCTGGCGAAGGGCGAAACCGTGCACGAGACGCGTCGCCTGCTCGTCGCGCCGCACTGCCTGCAAAACAAGGTGCTCGCGATGATGAATGACGAAATCCGCCGCGCCCGCGCGGGGGAGGACGCTTACATCGGCGTGAAGATCAACTCGCTGACGGACAAGGCGCTGATCGACAAGCTGATCGAGGCCTCCTGCGCGGGGGTGAAGGTTGACCTCGTCGTGCGCGGCATCTGCTGCCTGATTGCGGGCGTGCCGGGGGCGACGGAAAACATCCGCGTCGTCAGCATCGTCGGGCGTTTCCTCGAACACTCGCGCATCTATATCTTCGGCCGCGGGGAGCGCGCGCGGGTCTATATCGCCTCGGCGGATTTTATGACGCGCAATACGCTGCGCCGCGTGGAGGTCGCCTCGCCCGTGTATGATCCGGATATCCGCGCGCGGATTCTGGATATGTTCGATACGATGCTCCGCGACAATGTGCAGGCGCGCGAGATGGGCGCGGACGGGCTGTATCGCCGCCTGACGCCGGGGAAGAACGCGCCCCTCAACAGTCAGGAATATTTTTTCAGGCAGGCATATGAAGCCGTCAGCCGGGGAAACCAGACGGAATAAGCGAACGAAAACCACTTTATAAACAAATGGCCCCGTTCTTCTCTGATGGGGAGAAGAACGGGGCTTTTGTGTCTGCGTTACTCGGCGTACACGATATCGTCTCTGAGTCGGTAGATCGTCGCGCCGTATTTTTTGCGGCAGAACGCATCCACAAACCAGTCGATCGGCTTCACCGCGTCATACTGCACGTAGGCATAGCGAACGCCGTTTACGCTTTTGCCCTTCATGTTGGAATCCGCCCAGTGGACGCTGTCCGTCTCCGGGTCGTAATCGGCGATGAAGAGCATGCTGTGCGCGCCCACGCCGTAGTAATAATCCGCGGCCATCTGGAAATAGTCGCCGCGCTGAACCTGTTTTAGAAACTCGCGGGCGTTTTCACGGTTCTCCGCCTTGCTCAGCGTGTCGTCGTAGCGGAAGGATGCCGCCGCGTAGAACGGGTTGCCCTCGCTGGCGGGCACGTCCTGCCATTCCACGCCGTAGACGTAGGGCGCGCAGTCCGCCTTCTTCTGGTTGTTGGGGATGACCAGCGGCACATCCGGATATTCTGCCATGCGGAAATCGCCGCAGGTTTCGCGGAAGAGGTGCACCGTGTAGTTTTTGCAGACGTAGATATCGCCGCTGTATTGCGCGCGCTGGGGCTGACCGTTGGCCTTCGCGTAAAGCGTTTCGGCCAGCGCGAGGATTCGGTCGATAAAATCCGCCCGCGCGGCGCTTTCGACGGGCTGAGCAGCCTCCGCCGCGCTCAGGGGCGTCGCGTCCTCGGCGGCGTTCATTTCATCCAGCGTAAGCGATTCGCCCAGCGCCGCGCATGGCAGCAGCGAAAGCGCCAGCAGCAGGGAGAAGAGACGATTGCGCATCCATCATACCTCATTTCAATAAGAAGGTTGAACTCACATTATAGCACGGAACGGGCGAAAACACAATCGAGCGGCGCGGGCGAAGGCGCCGCCGCGGGTTGAAAAAGCGGCAATCCGGCGCATTTTGAAAAAAATCTTTTGGATGAATTCTCGAAAAATTTCGAACGAAATCCGCGAATCGTGTCGAAAAAATTCAATAAAAACGAGTGTTTGCACACAAAAATATGTGTACAAAACGATATAGAAATATAATTGACGGTTTGTATGGGGAGATGTTGACGAAAAGAAAAGAATATGTTACCATAATCCAAGATTCTTTTAAATTCAGAAATAGGAAGTGGAATTTATGCCGCCCAAACAGAGAATTACACGGGAAATGATTCTGGAAAGATCATTTGCCATGTTCTGCCAGGAGGGAATGGCCGCGGTAAACGCTCGATCCGTTGCGAAGGCGCTTAACTGCTCGACCCAGCCGATTTTCAGCTACTTCTCCGGCATGGACGATTTGAAGAATGCGCTCGATCAGAAGGCGCACGACGCCTTTGAACAGACCATCAGCGAAGACGCGAAGGATGGCAATACCGTTGAGAGCCGTTGCAGCGCGTATGTGCGTTTCGCCACGGAGCAGCCGCGGCTGTTTGCGCACATGTTCCTGCGCGAGAACGACCAGACCTTCGGCAGCGAAGTGGTTCGCGAGCCGCTGGTTTCCGCCGAGACGGAGGAAAAGGGGCTGGACGCCGAAAAGGCGAAGCAGATCTGCATAGCGCTGCTGCTCTACGCGCACGGCATGGCCGCCATGCAGGCGACGGGCCGCACCGCCTTTACCCGCCAGCAGATCGAGGCGAACATGCACGCCATGCACGAGATGCTGCTCGCGCAGACGAAGTAAACAGCAAAAGAGGGGCGCACGCTCATCCCGAACGGGAAGGGCGCGCGCCCTTTTTGAGGTATAGGAAATGGCGTAAGAACGCCCGAACGCGCAAAATCCACCTATATTCAGGGAAAGATGCGAAAAGCGGCTTTCAAAAGCGGGACAGATGCGTTATAATAAAAAAGAGTTTGTCATCCGAGAGGAGTTTATTTTTCTATGAGTCAAGAGGCGATGAATCCGCAGACCGCGCGCAAGCTGCTGGAGGTTGGCGAGGCGTTTCGGATTCCCGGCCCGTTTTTCTCCTACGAGGAGATCAAGATGGGCAATGTCAACCACACGTATAAGGTCAACTACATCCGCGACGACGGCACCGGCATGGCGAAGGTCAAATCCTATCTGGTGCAGCGGGTCAACACCTACGCCTTTCAGCGGCCGGTGGAGCTGATGAAGAACATCGACGGGGTGACGGGGCACATCCGCCAAAAGCATCCCGGCGCGCAGTATCTGCACTTTCATCACACGCAGGACGGGTGCAACTATCTGTTTGACGAGGACGGCTTCTGGCGGCTGAGCAACTACGTGCCCTCCGTGACCTACGATTCCTGCGACGATCTGGGCGTGGTGCGCAGCGCGGGCGAGGCGTTCGGCAGCTTCCAGATGATGCTCTCGGATTTCGACGCGAGCAGCCTGTATTACACCATTCCGGATTTCCACAACACCCGCAAGCGCTACGCCAAGCTGCGCGAGGATATGGAGAGCGACCCGTGCGGCCGCGTCGGGGCGGTCAAGGCGGAGCTGGATTGGCTGCTCTCTGTGGAGGAGCGAGCCTGCGCGCTGACGGATCTTTACGAGCGGGGCGAGCTGCCGCTGCGCGTGACCCACAACGACACGAAGATCAACAACGTGCTCTTTGACGAGGAGACGAGGAAGGCACTGGTGGTCATCGACCTGGATACGGTGATGCCGGGTCTGGTCGGCCACGATTTCGGCGACGCGATTCGCTTTGCGGCAAATTTCGTCGAGGAGGATTCCCCACGCGCGGACAAGGCAGGCGTAAACCTGAACGTCTATTGGGCGTTTGCCGAGGGCTTCCTCAAGGAAACCGCCGCCACGCTGACCCCGCGGGAGGTGGAGACGCTCGGCCTGAGCTGCTTTGCGCTGGCCTGCGAACTGGCGACGCGCTTTTTGGATGATTACATCGTCGGCGACAAGTATTTCAAGATCAAGAACGCCGAGCACAATCTGGTGCGCACGCGCTGTCAGATCGCGCTGGCCAAGGACATGCTGCTCAAGATGGACGCGATGAACGCCATCGTGATGGATTGTTACAACCGATACAGATAACAAAGGAGGCCGGGCAAGCGTGAGAATTGCGGTGATTGGCTGCGGCGCGATGGGCGCGCTGTACGGCGGCTATCTGAGCCGGAACAACGATGTGACGCTGGTGGAAAGAAATCCCGACCGCATCGCGAAAATTCGGGCGGACGGTCTGCGCATCGCCGAGCCGGACGGAAGCGCCGCCGTCTATCGGCCGGGCATCACGGGCGACACGAGCGGCATGGCGCCGGCCGATCTGGTGATCCTGTTTGTCAAGTCGATGCAGAGCGAGGCGGCGCTGGAGGCGAACCGCGCGCTGATCGGCCGAGATACCTATCTGATGACGCTGCAAAACGGCAGCGGCCACGAGGAGGTGCTCCGCCGGTTTACGGATGACGCGCATATCGTCATCGGCACGACGCAGCACAACAGCGCCGTCACCGGGAACGGCGAAATCCGCCACGGCGGCAGCGGCTGGACGCACATCGGCCCCTTGGTCGGGGACGCGGCGCGGCTTGAGCCGATCCGCGAGGCGTTTGCCTCCTGCGGCCTTGAAACCGACTGCAAGCAGGATATCAAGCGCCTGATCTGGCAGAAGATGCTGACCAACGTATCGGCCAGCGTGCTGACCGGCGTGCTGCAGGTGCCGATGGGCTTCATTGCGGAAAACCCGAGCGCGTGGGCGATTTGCGAAACGCTGGTGCGCGAGGCGGTGGCCGTCGCGGCGGGCGAGGGAATCGAGTTCGACGCGGATGAAAAGGTCGCCGAGGTGCGTAAGGTCTGCACGGACAGCCCCGCCGGTTTGACAAGCATTTACGCCGACCTGCGGGACGGCCGCCGCACCGAGGTGGATACCATCAGCGGCAGCGTCATCCGCGCCAGCGAGCGAAACGGCGTGCCC
>ERZ779877.2736-NODE-2736-length-12475-cov-2.186876_pt1 | contig 12475 bp, 10 predicted proteins | sample MGYA00511556_ERZ779877 | MGnify/ENA primary metagenome ERZ779877 (study PRJEB29588, sample SAMEA2159338) | human gut metagenome | biome: human gut; feature: human-associated habitat; material: faeces | place: Denmark | collected 2008/2010 ...
TAGATATGGTGGTTGTCTTTAACGAACATTTTGCCGACGGACTTTATTGCGGTGACGCACGTGTCCAGTTGATTGTGGATGCAACAGACCCTAATATGTCGACCTCGCAAATCAACTATGCTACGGGCATTGTGTCTGCGGTAGGACAGGAGATGATATCTCCGGGCATATCGTCGTCGGCTCGTCTGACTCCGGACATAAAGTTACTGTATAACCCGCAAATGAAGAGCGCCTATAACTTTGTTCCGGGAGTAATGGGATTGATTTTAATGTTGATATGCGCCATGATGACTTCCATCTCTATTGTCCGCGAAAAAGAAACCGGTACGATGGAAGTATTGCTGGTATCTCCCGTACGTCCGCTATGGATGATTATAGCCAAAATGGTACCTTACTTTGTGCTGTCATGCGTCAATCTGGTTACAATTCTGTTGCTGTCTGTTTATGTATTACATGTTCCGGTAGCAGGCAGTCTTTTTTCGTTGGCTTTGCTCTCATGGATCTTCATCGTAGTATCTCTGCTGTTGGGATTATTGGTTTCCACTATCGCCCGTACCCAAGTGGAAGCCATGCTGTTTTCGGGAATGGTACTGATGATGCCTACCGTTCTACTTTCCGGCATGATATTCCCCATCGAGAATATGCCTCTTCCTTTACAGCTGATTTCAAATGTCATCCCTGCCAGATGGTATATTGTCGGAATCAAGAAAATCATGATTGAAGGATTGGGTATCAGTTATGCACAGAGAGAAATGGGTATACTTATGCTGATGGCTGTTGTCCTTTTAATCATCAGCCTAAAAAAGTTTAACAAACGATTAGAATAAGTTCCGGAAGATATGATAAAGTATTTATTAGAAAAAGAATTCAAGCAGTTACTGCGCAACCCGATGCTTCCGCGGATGCTACTCGTATTTCCCTGTATTATCCTGCTGGTGTTGCCTTGGGCCGCAAACTTCGAAATCAAAAATATGAATCTCAGCATAGTGGATAATGACCGCAGCCCCTATTCTACCCGATTAGTACAGAAAGTGGGAGCTTCCGAATATTTTCATCTGATAGATGTATCAAACAACTATCAGGAAGCAATGCAATGCATTGAAAAAGGAGATGCCGACCTCATTTTGGAAATCCCGCCACACTTTGAACGCGATTTGCTGAAAACCGGTGTAGCAAAAGTACTGGTTTCAGCCAACACCGTAAACGGAACGAAAGGAACGTTGGGAAGTTCCTACCTCAGTAATATAGTGAATGCCTATGCCACTGAAATCCGGATTTCCCATTCCGGCTCTATTTCTCCCTCCCCAGTGATAAAAATAGATACCCAAGGACGTTTCAACCCCTATCTGGATTATAAGGTATTTATGGTTCCGGCACTGATGGCGCAATTGTTGATGATGTTATGCGGCTTTCTGCCTGCTCTTAATATTGTGAGTGAAAAAGAATTCGGAACCATCGAACAAATCAATGTGACTCCTGTAAGCAAGTTCACTTTCATTCTGGCCAAGCTGATTCCTTACTGGGTAACCGGCATGCTGATCCTCACAATCAGTATCATTCTGGCATGGTTAGTCTATGGTCTGGTTCCGGCCGGTCATTTATGGCTGCTTTATTTCTTCGCATTGCTGTTCATTATCGTCATTTCGGGTATGGGACTGGTAGTTTCCAACTATTCCCGAACCATGCAGCAGGCCATGTTTGTCATGTTTTTCTTTGTGATTATCATCATGCTGATGAGCGGATTATTCACCCCCATCAACAGTATGCCCGAGTGGGCTCAAGCCATCACCATAGCCAATCCCTTGAAATATTTTATACAAGTGACACGTATGGTCTATTTGAAAGGAAGCGGATTCGATGACTTGATCATGCAATTTATTGCCTTGCTTTTTATGGCTATCATGTTGAACGGTTGGGCCGTGTTCAGTTATAAAAAGAACTCATAACAGATAAATCGGAACATTTTCTTGTTTATCATTGTTAATATCAGTAGCTTAGCAGCCTATTGCTAACCTGATTTTAATTATCTAAAAGAAAAAGTTATGAAATTCTTTATTGACACAGCTAATCTGGAACAAATTCGCGAAGCAAACGCATTGGGCGTACTGGACGGTGTAACTACTAATCCCTCTTTAATGGCCAAAGAAGGCATTAAAGGAGTTGAGAACCAACATAAGCATTACATCGAGATATGTAATATTGTGGATGGAGATGTCAGCGCCGAAGTCATTGCCACCAATTACGAAGGAATGATCAAAGAGGGTGAAGAACTGGCAGCCCTTAATCCACACATTGTAGTAAAAGTTCCTTGTATTGAGGACGGCATCAAAGCTATCAAATATTTCAGTAATAAAGGAATCCGTACCAATTGTACACTGGTTTTCTCTGCCGGACAGGCATTACTTGCGGCAAAGGCGGGGGCTACCTATGTATCTCCGTTTGTCGGCAGACTGGATGATATTTGCAATGACGGTGTAGGACTGGTTGCACAAATTGTAGAATTGTACCAAACTTATGACTACAAGACACAAGTTCTTGCCGCCTCCATCCGAAACACCTTACATATATTACAATGTGCGGAAGTGGGAGCAGATGTAGTAACCTGCCCGTTATCCGCCATTAAAGGCCTTCTAAACCATCCATTGACAGATATAGGATTAGAAAAGTTCCTGGCCGATTACAAAAAGGTTAACGGATAATAAAAAGCCTTCTCTCGCCATGAGGGAAGGCTTTTTACAACCATAACACAGAACTAATAATTTTCTGAATGTCGCTTATTATTAGCAAATAGTCGAATGGTGTTGTTTCATTCCAATTAAATTTATTCTTTTACTTTAAATAACATCAAGAATGATAAAAGGACATACCGACATAGACATCTGGAATACCGGCTTTTTCATTAACGCAGATTATTTTTCCGATGATTTCGGCTCAGTAGATTTTTAGCGGGGATTATTTTTTATACTCGTGAAGTATTGCTTACTTCGCATTATGAAAAACGATTATTTGAACATGCTAGCCAGCCTCGTGTTGCCTGCGCAGATATTAGATTACTTTCTTATCTCTGGAGTCGAACAAACCTCTCAAGAGATCCATATCAGTCTGGATGAAAAGATGAATCCCAAGTTAAGCAATGACGTACATTTTGAATCCAAAGGTTTTATGGAAGCTGTAAATGTGACAGACTTTCCCATACGGGACCATAAGGTAATTCTCAAGATCAGACGCCGGCGTTGGACGGACTTACGCACAGGGAAAAGCTTTAGTATTCCCATCGACCTCGACATTGTGGCCAAGGGAACCAGATACTCCAAAGAATTTGGATCTTTTTTAAAAGAAACGTATGGAGACATCCCCGGTGACTTGCCGTACGCTTGAGGAATTCTATCATATAGACTGTCATACATTCGAAAAACAGTACAAGGAGGTTCTCAGCGGATATCGTAATTGGGAACAGTTATCTCATGCCGATGAATGGATGCTGTTTCCAGAGAATATAGGACCGCATCTGGCAATTGACGAAACATCGCTCTCAAACGGTGAACTTTACACCTTTGTGACCAACCGCGATGCCTGCACAAGGGAGTGTTCTCTTGTAGCAGTTGTGGCAGGCACCAAATCGGAGGATGTAATAGCTGTACTTCAGCGAATTGACGAGGAAAGTCGTTATGCCGTTAAAGAAGTGACACTTGACCTTTCAGACTCCATGCGCAAGATCGTACGGACTGCATTTCCTAAAGCCTGCCGTGTGATAGACCGTTTTCACATTCAGAAATTAGCTTGTGATGCCGTGCAGGAATTACGCATCAAACACCGTTGGGATGCCATACAGCAGGCCAATGAGGAAATGGAGGAAGCTAAACAGAAGAACGAGGATTATGTCCCATACCGATATTCTAATGGTGATACCCGTAGGGAGTTGCTTATACGCTCGCGGTATTTACTTTTCAAATCAGCCGATAAATGGACAGAGAGGCAGAAACAAAGGGCGGCAATACTATTCGAAGAATACCCTGACGTTAAAAAAGCATATGGTTTGTGCCATTCCCTACGGATGATATTCTCAAGGAATACCATAAAGGATGCTGCACGTCTGGCTATGGCACGGTGGTATTATAAAGTAGAAGAAGCAGGGATGCATTCTTTTAACGTCATTGCCGCTACTTTTTATGAACACTATGATGAAATACTGAATTTCTACAACCATCGTTCTTCAAATGCAATGGCAGAATCTTTCAATGCTAAAATTAAACTGTTCAGAGCAAACCTAAGAGGCGTAGCTGACAAGAGGTTCTTCCTTTTCCGCATTGCTAAACTATATGCGTATCCCCACTAAAAAGCTACTGACTCATGATTTCATTATTTATAATAATACGGGAAAAGATCTTACCCGCAAGACTCTTGCCCATCCTTTCTTTCACAACAATTCATATAAAACAACCTATACTTCATTTATACTGTGCCTTTCCGGAACTTCTGAAATAGAAATAGACTCCATCAACTATTCTACTAAAGAGAATACATTACTAATGATGGTGCCTAATCAAATAATTAAATATAATGAAATAAGCGAGGATTACAAAGCACATCTCATCATGATATCTAATAAATATTTTGATACCCGAGATAATTTTTATAAAATGATGTCTCTTTTAATTCCTCTAAAAAATCATCCATGTGTCAATTTGAATATCGCGGAAACAGATTTATTGAAAACATATCATGTATTGCTTTACAAAAAAATCAGTGAAGAAAATAATCTGTTTCGTGATTTTACCATACAATATCTGATACAAGCTACTTTCTACGAAGTATGCCAGCTCCTACTAAAGCATCTGGAAATAAAAAAGAAAAAACTGCCGCATAAAGAAGACATATTCAAACAGTTTTTAAAACTGGTAGAAACCCATCATTATAAAGAAAGAGACATTTCTTTTTATGCTGAGAAACTTTGTCTAACCCCTAAGTATTTATCTTCCATAATCCGGGATGTTAGCGGAGAACTGGCAGGAAACTGGATTGACAATTATGTAATTATTGAAGCAAAAGCCCTACTGATTTCTTCCAACCTTACCATTCAGGAGATTTGCTATAAACTGAATTTTTCTACTCCGTCCTCATTCACCCGTTTCTTTAAACGAATAACCGGTATGTCACCAAGAAAATTCAGAACACTAAAAGTTTTTCCCAACTTAATAAACATATAATATCTTGCCACCTGCCCTTATCTTCATGAATGAAGACAAGTACTTTTCCCACCTCGCCCGGTCTCTATTTGAACTTCAAATATCCTATGCGAGTATATTTTATTCCTTTGTTCTCATAATGAGAAAGAACTTTAGCCGATTTTAAATACAAACTTTCATGGACATTGATTTTTTTTGTATAACAGCTCAACATATCCGGTGACATACTGGAAGCCGCCGCCTTTATAATGAAAGTATAACGGTTGCCATCAGCATCAGCGGCAAGCACACTCTGGTCCACATAATATCCGGTTGTTTTGTATATGTCCAGTTGTAACCTTATCCCTAAGACTTCTAAACGCAAGTCGGATAGTTTTTCTCCCGGCTGACCGATAAAACGACTGCCAGCCGGCAAATGATGTTTTCTGATAACCGTTTCATAATGCACAGTAGCAAAAGCCTTCGCTAACATTGCCAGCTTCTTATCCCTAGGATTTCGGGCCTCAAATTTGTGTGCCAGCCAAAGTACATAGTTAGGATCAATGTAATAAACCTCCGCTAATCTTTTTCCACGATATTTTCCAAATGCGACTATATCCTCGGATATTCCATAATAAGGTTCAAAAAAAGTATTGTCTTTTACTTTCAGCAGGACGTTACAGTTCTGCAAATACTGAAAAGCACGTTCTGCCGCATCATTAAAAGTGACAGCCAGCGATTGAATAAACAAAGGGGAATAAATATTGTCCGGAAATATACGCCATAATGCATAATATGATCGGTAAGGGGTAGAAACACTGATTGCATAATATCCCGCATCTTCTCTACGGCCTTTATTGAAGTTATCTATTTTTTGGAAAACTCTCTCGGCCATAACATTAGTTATCTGATACAGAGTTACATCTCTATCCATAATTACCTCCTATCTTCATAAGGTAAAGATTTTCTTTTTGTAAATATAGTATTTTCTTACGAAACAGCAAGGGTTTTCACTATTTTTACATAAATTATTTTCCACAACACCAAGTAGAGAAAGCACCTTTTATAAAAGGTATATCAATAAAAAAAGTCTGTTTGCTTTTCCTTGCAAACAGACTTTTTTATTGATAAATCTTTCAATTATTCAAATATATTATCCAAACCTCCGGTTTCTTCTACCGAAGTTTCATCTATTAAGGTATCTTTGCAAGGGTCAAAGTCATCAGGAATATTGAATTTCTCATCCTGAGAATATCCCAAGCTCTTGTCTTTATAGACTTTCTGCATATAAAGTCCCCAAATAGGAAGCGCCATAGCAGCCCCCTGCCCGTCTACCATCGTATCAAAATGAATATCACGTTCTTCACCGCCTACCCATACACCGGACACCAATGAGGGAGTGAATCCCATAAACCAACCGTCAGAGTTACGGTTGGTTGTACCTGTCTTCCCCCCCATATCAGCAGTAATGCCATACAGACGGCGTACACGTCCACCGGTACCCTCATTAACGACCGCACGCAACATAACCAGCATTTTGTAAGCACTGGTCTCACTAATCACCTCATCCATTTGCGGAGTGAAATTCGCTAATACATTACCTTCATTATCCTCAATACGGGTTACAAATACTGGTGCTGTACGGATACCTCGGTTTGCGAATGCTGAATAAGCGCTGACCATCTCCCCTACAGAAATTTCACAAGGTCCCAGACAGAGTGATACTACGGGGTCTATCTGTTTGTTCTGCACACCGAATGAATGAATCAGACGAACCAACTGATAAGGATTAAGTTTCCCCATCAAATAAGCCGTTACCCAATTATCCGAATTAGCCAATCCCCATTTGATAGTTACCATTTCTCCATAACGCTTTTTGCTGGCATTACGTGGTGACCATGGACGCCCGTTCTCATCTATCAATGTCTGCTCTACGTGACGCACCTGATCACAGGGAGAGAAACCGTTCTCCATAGCCAAAGTATACACGTAAGGTTTAATAGTAGAACCTACTTGGCGACGCCCCACCATCGCCATATCATATTGGAAATAATTATAGTTAGGACCACCCACATACGCCTTCACATGACCTGTCAAGGGATCCATAGACATAAATCCCGCCCTAAGGAAGAATTTATAATATTTCAAAGAATCCATCGGAGTCATAATGGTATCCTTCTCTCCCTCGTAAGAAAATACAGACATTTCGTATTTAGTATTAAACGCTTTCTTTATTTCCGCTTCCGAGCATCCGGCTTCTTTCATAATACGATAACGATCAGTCTGTTTCATAGCCCTGGTCATGATGGTATTCACCTCCTCCTCTGTCAACTGATTAGTAAACGGAGCTGTTTTCTTTTTCCGTTTTTCCTTGAAGAAACGAGGTTGCAAGTATTGCGCCACATGTTCATAAACAGCCTCTTCCGCATATTTCTGCATGCGTGAATCAATAGTGGTATAGATCTTAAGACCGTCTGTATAAATATTGTAGTTGGTACCGTCTTTCTTCTTGTTTTTAGCACACCACCCGAAAAGCGGATTCGTTTTCCATGCCAATGAATCTTCATAATATTTCTGCATCTGCCATCCGCGATAATCACTTTTCTTCGGCTCCTTGGCTGTCATTACTCCACGCAGATATTCACGGAAGTAAGTTGCCAAACCTTCTTTATGATCCACACGACGATATTTTAAGACGAGAGGCAACGCCTTTAATGAATCAGTTTCCGCATCAGTCAGGTATCCCGCCTTCCGCATCTGGCCAAGCACCACATTACGCCGTCCACGTGAACGTTCATTAAAACGTTTCGGATTATAAAGAGACGGATTCTTACACATACCAACCAAAGTAGCCGCTTCCTCAATGCTCAAATCTTTCGGTTCTTTCGAGAAGTAAGTATTGGCAGCTGTTTTGATACCTACTGCATTATTCAAGAAATCGAACTTATTAAGATACATAGTCAGAATCTCTTCCTTTGTATAATAGCGTTCCAACTGAACAGCTATTACCCATTCAATGGGCTTCTGCAACAGACGTTCCATCACATTATCTGCCGTAGGTGAATAGAATTGTTTTGCCAACTGCTGGGTTATGGTACTACCCCCACCGGCATTCTTCTGCATCATCACTCCCCGTTTCACCAAAGCACGGACAAACGCACGGGCATCAATGCCGGAATGTTCTGCAAAACGTTCATCTTCGGTAGCAATCAGCGCACGAATCAGATTCGATGAAAGCTGGTCATAACCTACAAAAACACGATTCTCCTTACTAAGTGACCAAGTACCCAGCATCTTGCCGTCATCGGATATAATCTCGGTTGCAAACTTTAAATTCGGATTTTCCAATTCCTCAATAGGCGGTACATATCCAATCCATCCTTTCGCTATTGCGGTGAATATAAGCGCTATAACTAACAGTACGCCGACTACAAGAGCCCAAAGCACGTATATAAATTTCTTCCTCATGACATTTTCTAGTAATTAACGGTACAAAAGTAAGGAAAAACTTTGAGATAGAATGTGTTTCTAACAAAGTTCAACGAAATATCTTTTAATTCTTCGCTCATTTATTTTTTTTTCATACCTTTACACTCCGTATAAATTGTAATTATAAATACAAGCCAATATGGAAAATAGAAGTTTAGTTACTATTGCCGAACACTCGAAAGAGAAAATCCTCTACCTTTTGGAGATGGCAAAAGAGTTTGAAAAGAAGCCTAACCGTAAAATCTTGGACGGCAAAGTTGTTGCCACCCTTTTCTTTGAGCCCTCCACCCGTACACGACTCAGTTTTGAAACCGCAGCAAACAGACTGGGAGCCCGCGTTATCGGATTTACCGATCCCAAAGTAACCAGTTCTTCAAAAGGAGAAACATTGAAAGATACCATCATGATGGTAAGCAATTACGCTGACATCATCGTAATGCGCCATTTTCTGGAAGGTGCCGCAAGATATGCCAGCGAAGTCGCCCCGGTGCCCATTGTCAATGCCGGAGACGGAGCCAACCAACATCCGTCACAAACCATGCTAGACCTCTACTCCATATACAAAACACAGGGAACGCTTGAAAATTTAAACATCTATCTAGTAGGCGACTTGAAATACGGACGAACTGTTCATTCTTTGCTGATGGCTATGCGTCATTTCAACCCCACTTTCCATTTCATCGCTCCGGAAGAGTTGAAAATGCCTGAAGAATATAAAATCTACTGCAAGGAGCACCATATTAAATACAAAGAGTACACAGACTTTAACGAAGAAACCATTGCTGACGCCGACATTCTTTACATGACCCGTGTACAACGCGAACGTTTCACCGACCTGATGGAATATGAACGTGTGAAAGATGTATATATATTAAGGAATAAGATGCTGGAGCATACCCGCCCCAATCTGCGTATCCTGCACCCTCTGCCCCGCGTCAACGAAATAGCTTACGATGTGGATGAGAATCCGAAAGCTTACTATTTCCAGCAGGCACAAAACGGACTTTATGCGCGCCAGGCCATCCTTTGTGATGTATTGGGCATAACCTTGAATGATGTTATAGAAGATGCAAAAAAGTAAAAACAAAAATGAAGATGAGCGATAATAAACAAGCATTGCAGGTAGCCGCTTTGAAAAACGGCACTGTTATAGACCATATACCTTCCGATAAATTGTTTACTGTAGTCGCCCTATTGGGCTTGCAGGATTCTGACTCTAACATAACCATCGGAAACAACTTCGAGAGCAAAAAATTAGGTAAAAAAGGAATTATAAAAGTGGCCGACCGCTTTTTTACTGATGAGGAAATAAGCCGCCTTTCCGTAGTAGCCCCGAATGTAAAACTGAACATTATCCGTGACTATGAGGTGGTAGAGAAGAAACAAGTCCTGATGCCTGAGGAATTACGTGGCATCGTAAAGTGCGCCAATCCCAAATGTATCACCAACAATGAGCCAATGACCACCCTGTTTCATGTAATTGACAAAGAACATGGAATCTTGAAATGTCATTACTGCGAAAAGGAACAAAGTAAAGAAGGTATCAAACTACTGTAATGAATATGAAACAAGACTGGAAACCGGGAACTATGATTTACCCTCTTCCGGCCCTACTGGTAAGTTGCGGAAGTACGGAAGAAGAATATAACATTATCACAGTGGCATGGGCAGGTACTATTTGTACCAACCCCGCCATGTGTTATATATCCGTGCGTCCGGAACGCCATTCCTACCCCATTCTAAAACGGAATATGGAATTCGTCATCAACCTTACTACCAAAAGCATGGCATTCGCTACCGACTGGTGCGGAGTGCGTTCGGGCAAAGATTATAATAAATTTGAAGAAATGAAGCTGACCCCGGGAAAAGCAAAAATAGTCAGTGCTCCCATCATCGAAGAATCCCCGCTCTGTATAGAATGCAGAGTAAAGGAAATCATCTCACTAGGATCTCATGATATGTTCATAGCCGATGTGGTAAATGTAAAAGCCGACGATAAATACCTGAATGCGGAAACAGGAAAATTCGAATTATCCGAAGCTAACCCGTTAGTCTATGTTCATGGCGGATATTTTGAACTAGGACCGAAAATCGGGAAGTTTGGCTGGTCTGTAGAAAAGAACAGATCACAGACCAAGGAAAAATCCTAAAAATATCTCATGAAGAAACTCCTTTTATTAATCGCTTTATTACTTCCTGCCCTGTTCGTTACAGCACAAGGAATAAAGAATGGTCTGAAAGAGGAACCTAAGATCAATGTGGGAATAAAAGGAGGTTTCAACTCTTCCATGTATTTTACCAGTCGGTTAGAACTAGATGGAGAACGAATGGAAGATGTACAAAATAATTATAAAGTAGGCTATTTTGCCGCCATGTTTTTTCGGGTGCACATGAAAAGGCATTTCATCCAACCCGAAATTATGTATAATATTTATAAAGGTGAAATAGCTTTCAATAAAAATCAAAATAAAGAAAACACCCTTCCCGAGCTTGCTAAACTGAACAGCACGATTCACTCTTTGGAGCTACCTATATTATATGGTTATAGTTTTGTAAAAAGCAGGCCTTACGGCATGGCACTTTTTATTGGTCCCAAACTGGAATATGTATGGAAACATAAGACTTCCGAAGAGTTTGAAGGATTTGGATATTCTGGTATAAAAGAAGAATTACACCCCATTAATATAAGTTCTGTTATCGGATTAGGAGTAAATATTGCTAATATATTCTTTGATTTCCGGTATGAAATCGGACTCACCAATATCTCTAAATCAATCATTTATGAAAAAGACACAGATGGAATAATGTCCCAAGAAAAAGGTATCTTCATTAACCGACACCGCAATGTGCTAAGCTTCTCGCTAGGAGTTATTTTCTAAAGTAGGAAGCTTCCTCTAAGTAGATATCATAATGCCACATTTATATCCTTTTCTTTCCTCAAAACGCCCTTATCTTCAACTCTTTCAGCAGCTTCAGACCTTACTACACGACAAAAAGAAAGTCATATATCTTTTTTCCGTAACCTCACCAAATATTTTCCTCTAAATAATTTCCTTATATTCTAAAATTACTTAACTTTGTGAACTCAGAATCGAATATCGCACATAAACTTATTATAAAAAGAAATGAAAAGAGACGATTTGATTTTCGACATTATCGAAAAAGAGCATCAACGCCAGCTCAAAGGTATCGAGCTGATCGCATCCGAAAACTTTGTTAGTGACCAAGTAATGCAAGCCATGGGTTCTTGCCTTACCAACAAGTATGCTGAAGGGTATCCCGGCAAGCGCTACTATGGCGGTTGCGAAGTGGTAGACCAGAGCGAACAAATCGCTATCGACAGACTGAAACAAATATTTGGAGCAGAATGGGCTAATGTACAACCTCACTCCGGAGCACAGGCTAATGCTGCTGTATTTTTGGCCGTTTTGAATCCGGGTGATAAATTTATGGGATTAAATTTGGCCCATGGTGGTCACTTGTCACATGGTTCATTGGTTAACACATCCGGAATTATTTATACTCCGTGTGAATACAACCTGAACAAAGAAACAGGTCGTGTAGATTACGATCAGATGGAAGAAATCGCATTACGTGAAAAACCCAAAATGATTATCGGTGGCGGTTCTGCTTATAGCCGTGAATGGAACTATAAGCGTATGCGTGAGATTGCGGATAAAGTTGGGGCGTTGCTTATGATAGATATGGCGCATCCTGCCGGACTTATCGCAGCTGGTTTGCTTGACAACCCATTAAAATATGCCCATATTGTAACCTCGACAACGCATAAGACTTTGCGTGGCCCTCGTGGTGGTGTAATC
>ERZ779877.2738-NODE-2738-length-12459-cov-2.396001_pt1 | contig 12459 bp, 14 predicted proteins | sample MGYA00511556_ERZ779877 | MGnify/ENA primary metagenome ERZ779877 (study PRJEB29588, sample SAMEA2159338) | human gut metagenome | biome: human gut; feature: human-associated habitat; material: faeces | place: Denmark | collected 2008/2010 ...
CGGTGCGTTTACATAGCGGTTCCAGTAAATGTGACGGCTCCACCATGCCCAATACTCTTCCAACGATTGAAAGGGATAAAAACCTCCGGAATACATATCTTGGATACCATATTTTTCTTGGAAGTCGTGAAAATGTTCGTTGAACCGTGAACCGCTGTATGATAACCCAGCCGAAGTAGACAGCCCGGCTCCGGCTCCAATGATTACTGCGTCCGATTGTTCTAACACAATATGGAGCTTTTCAATTTGCGCCGAGTAGTCTGTTGTAGATTTTTGCGTCAATATCTTTGAAAACATTGAAAATCACCTTCTTTACACTGGTTTGCTTTTTGAAAAATTCTTTGACCGTCGCTACGGCAATCTCTGCCGCTAAGTCATTGGGAAAATGAAACTCCCCTGTGGAAATGCAGCAGAACGCCACACTTTCCAGCCCATATGCCGATGCCAGTTCCAGACAGGACAAGTAACAGGACCGAAGCAATGCGCAATGTTTCTCCGTCAGCTTTCCCTGCACAATAGGACCTACGGTATGCAGGACATAACGGCAGGGCAGATTGTAGGCTTTCGTGATCTTCGCCTGTCCGGTGGGTTCCTCATGCCCCTGTTCTCCCATTTTGCTTCTCCTATGCTCGTTTCTGCTCTTTTTACGCTCTCCTGTAATGAAATCATTATATCCCCCATCGCCGGGATCCGTAAAGCAGGCACAATAAAGTGCCCCGGTTACCCAAAAGATACTATTGGGACAAACATATAAACCTGCAATTGAAATATTTTTACGTTTTTGTAACAATAGGAACAGGAACCTTCGTTATGACTCATAGAAAGGCCTGGGAACAACAAATGATATATCTGATGATGATCGACGCCGAAGAAGACAAACAAAAGTTTGTGATTCTCTATGAAACCTATCGGCACCTTATGATGAAAGTAGCTCTGAATGTGCTGAAGGATACTTTTCTTGCGGAAGATGCCGTACATGAGGCGTTTATAAAAATTGCGAAAAACATGGAAAAAATAGGGGAAATCGACGCCACGGCGACGAAACGCTACCTGCTTACCATAACGAAAAATGCGACTATAGATATTTACCGGAAGCGAAACCATCAATTTCAACGGGAAATCTATGTGGATGAGCTGGAAGAATGTAATGTCCCGGTGACTTATGCGGAGACGGATGTGGATGACGGAATACTGGACATCCTTAGGTGCCTGCCCGTAAAATACCGGGATGTATTTCTCCTCAAATACTCCGGCAATATGGACAACGATGAAATCGCAAAAGTATTAAACATCACCGAAGGAACGATCCGGCAGCGATTATCCCGGGGAAAGATTATGATACAGGAAGCTTTGAATAAACGGGAGGAAAATAATGAGATCCATGGAAATAACGGATGAATGGCTCTATCAGCATATGCCTGTGGTGGACAATGCCATGATAACAGCATTAGAAAATCAGGTTGATCGGGAATATGTATTTTCAAAACGTTTTGAACAAAAAATGCAAAAAGTGATCCGCCGGGAAGCCCATCCGGTGCTGACCGGTGCACAACAGCTCCTAAAACGCATGGCAATCTTTTTCACCGGTATCGTATGTGCCGGACTGGTTCTGACGTTAAGTGTGGATGCCTATCGGGATAAGTTTTTCATGACACTAAAGACCCTGCGCGAGGATGCTACGCAGTATAACTACTCTTCCGGGGAAAAAGATGCGGTACTCACTCCCACGATACCGACCTGCATCCCGGAGGGCTATACAGAGACAGACCGAAGAGACAGTCCTCTTTTTTGTGAAATTTTCTATGAAAACAATGCCGGAGAACAGCTCATCTGGGAGCAAATGCTAATTTCCGCAAATAATGCCCTGACACTCGTATTAGACAATGAATACGATGCCGAAGAGGAACATGTCATCGGCGGTCACATTGCCACGGTATATACTTATGTGGATGGTTACGCCATGGCTTATTATGAAGCTGACAATTATGTATACGTGATCACCGCAGATCACATGACCGCCGAGGAAATGTTTCAGCTCATTGCCAGTATGGATATCTGATTGTATAATAAAATAAAAAGGAGGCAAGAACCATGATGCGAAATAAAAAATTAAGAACCGTTTTCTGCGGCATTCTGATTTTTCTGCTCGTATTTGCCTTATTTTGCCTTGGAGACTACGGGATCCGCTATTATCATACTCCCATCAAAAAGGATTATGACTATACCGGAACCGGAATGCTGGTCAGTCTGACGGAACCGGATACCTTCGAACAGGTATCGGTGGAGATCCACGGGAAAGCCTTACATTATCTCTGGGGGAATCAGGAAGACGCCATAGCGGGAAATGTCTGGATGAACGGAGAGAGGCTTTTCGTGGAAGGTGCGGATGACATGGGATTCTATGCACCTTTTATCGATGAAGAACCCTATTACTCCTGCCTGACCGAATCTGTAACAAATATCCCGGGAAATATGTTTCTTATCTCCCGGGATCTGAAAACCGTATTCTGCGGTGTACTTATGGACGGGAAAGAATTTCTGCTGATAATACCGGCAGAAAATAAATCGGATGCCGACCGTACCCTGAAATCCGGTCTGGAACAGTCCCAGCCTCTTTCCCGTTGGCTGAGTGACTATCCCTTATTCCTGTAACTGTCCGTCCACAATACGCACGATACGTTTCGCAGACTGTGCTACGCCCAGGTCGTGGGTGATCATGACGATGGTGTTACCCATATCGTTTAGTTCCCGGAACAGTTTCAGTACTTCCTTGCCGCTGGTCTGATCCAGAGCACCGGTAGGCTCATCCGCTAACAGGATCGCCGGCTGTCCCACCAGTGCTCTGGCAATGGATACTCTCTGCTTCCTCATGAGTCATGCCACGCATCAGCAGGGGCATGATAATATTCTGCATGACATTGTAGGTCGGGATCAGCTGATAGTTCTGGAAAATGAACCCGATCTTTTGGTTGCGCACCATGGTCAGATCGTCCTCTTTGGTCTCGTGGATTGCCATGCCATCCAGATAATATTCCCCACTGTCCATCACATCCATACAGCCGATCATATTCATTAACGTAGTCTTACCGGAACCGGAAGGGCCTAAGATTGCCACATATTCTCCCTTATTTACCTGAAAATTGATGTCCTTCAAAATCGGCAGACGCTCCTCTCCCAGCATATAGCCTTTATTTATTTTTTTCATGGTGATCATTGCGTTTTCCATCATAATCCTTACGCCTTTCATAACCTGCAAACTTTGGGCCTTTGGCACAAATTTGCGTGTGAAAAATTTATTTTTCACACTACTCCTGATTCAGAGCTTCTACGGGGATCAGTCTCGATGCCTTATACGCCGGATAGAAGCCGAAGATGCTTCCGGTGAGGACACCAAACAACAGCGACAATACTGCACCCTGTACCGCTAGGGACACTCTCACGTTGAACAGCTGCACGAATGGCGTAATTCCAAGAGCCACCAGCACCCCCAGTACGGCTCCTACCAGACTGGTAAAGCTTGCCTCCAATAAAAACTCCAACAGGATATCCTTCCGGGAACAGCCCAGTGCTTTCAGAATACCAATCTCGTTGGTACGCTCCTTGATGGATACAAACAGCACGTTCATAATACCGATACCGCCAACGATAAATACGATCACTGCCATGGAGATCAGCAGTAATGTCAAAGTCTCATTGGAAGCGGAGGCTGCCTCCATCTTGCTTCCGGCATCGCTGATGGTAAATGTGGTATTGGGATAGCTCTCTTTTAAGGCACTCTCCACATCCGTCATTACGGTATCCACCTGATTCACATCCTCCGCAATGACCGTGATGGTTGGACTGATATTCGTACCGGTAATGTATTTGATGCCGGTTTCGTAAGGTATATAGATCGCCGTATCCGGACTGATGCCGGATGCCACAGTTCCCATCTCGGATAGTACCCCTGATACTATATAGGGGCGGCCATCAATATAGACTATACCGTCATAAGCATCGTAGGCGCTGCCAAAAATTTCCTTTGCCACGGTGGCACCCAGTACGCACACCTTTTCCTTGCTCTCGTTGTTTTCTTCTGTGAGGAAATCCCCGATGGCCATTTCCAGATTACTGATGGCAGCATAATTGTCCTCCACACCGGCAATGGTGTAATAGGAAGCAGAGGTCATATCGCCTCCCTCCACCGCCCGGCATTTCAAAGCTAAAACCACCGCTGTCACTGCTGTCGCAGGAAATATCAATGGCTCCGGCATTCAGGTTCTTGAACTGCTCCGCCACTTCTTCTTTTCCGCCGGTACCGATTGCCAATACCAGCATAATAGTGGCAGATCCTACAACGATACCGATGGAAGTCAGGATCACTTTGAATTTATTCTGTGACAGGTTCAGCCACACCAGATGCAATATTTCGGATAATCTCATATTTTACTTCTTCCCTTCCATTGACCTTACTTTCCCACAGGTCTCCGCTCTACTTCGTAATGCTGCTTTCGATCAATACGGTATCTCCTTCTGCAATATCTCCGGAGATCTCCACGTTAGAACCATCTGACAGTCCTGTCGTTATTTCCTTTTTCACAATGCTGCCATCTGCTGTCTTCACTTTTACATAAGTATTGTCATCCTCTGTGATAATGGCTCTGCGTGAGACATACAGCACTTCTTCCGTTTGTTCCGTAACGAAAGTTACATCTCCTGTCATGCCCTGGAACAGTCCGGAGACATCCCCTTCTAATGTGACAGTTACGTCATAAGTTATATTTCCACTGGAATCCGATGTCGCATCTCCGATAGCCGTCACCTTTGCCGTAAAGATATCTTCCGGATATGCCGTCAATGCAATATTCGCTGCAGATCCCAGAGAGATATCCGTCATGTCATCTTCATCCACCGTTACCGTTATGGTCACTTCGTCCATATCGTATAAGGTAACCAGAGAGGTTCCGGTACTGATCTTGTCTCCGGCCTCCAGCTCCACGCCGGTGATGACACCGTTGTATCTTGCACATACTGCATTACCATCGATATAAGTGCTGAACTCATTCCATTTTTCCAGTGTCTCATTATAGGTTTCCTGCTGATCGGACAATTCCTGCGCAAGATACCCCAGTGCAATGTCATAGGTCTCCTGTGCGGTATTGTAAGCCAGTGTCCGCAGTTTTTTTGTCTCAGCTACGGTCAGTTTTCCCTGCTCCAATTCCCGTTTCGCCTTATTGTAGGCAGTTTCGGCAGTGGTCACATTTTCTTCTGCCTGCTCTACCTTCTGTTCCAGTTCTTCCTTCTGCTGCTCCAGGGAATCTGCCGTGGACTGTGCCTGCTCCGTCAGCTGTGCATAATAGACATATCCGTAAGTATCATCTGCTGCGTCCGTACTGTTCAGGCTGTATTTACAGTTCGACAATACCTGTGCCGCATCCTCATAGGCTGCCGTTACTTCCTCCAGCTGTGCCCGGTAATCTTCCAGGCTGCTCTTCGCCTGCTCCAGTGTGCTCTCCGCAGAATCTACCGTATTCTGAAGCTCCTGCAATGTAGTACTGTACTCGGTATCAATATAACTGCCGTAAGCAGTGCTGCTGTCATAAGTGTATTTTGCCTGTTGTTTTGACAGGGTCTGGTCGGCTTCCACCGCCTCCAGATCCGCTTTTGCTTTCTCTACGTTAGACTGCAGTTCGTCTTCCAGGTCGGAGACACTGTCTTCTTCCAGCAGGTACAGGGGATCTCCCTCGGACACCTGCTGCCCCACGGAGACCACTACCTCCGCCACAGTCAGGGTAGAATCGTCACCATTGCTGCCGGAGCTGCTGCCGCCCATATTAAAGATCTGACCAAACATGTCTAAGCCTCCCTGAGCTCCGCCGCCGGAAGCATTCATGCCGCCAAATCCACCGGAACCAGAGCTGCTGCCGGCAGTACTACCGGAGGAGCCGCCGGAGGAACTGCTGCCGGAAGTATCCGTTCTCTGCAGGGCACTCATATCCAGATCAAAGGTCTGATCCACCGTACCGATGTCCACAGAGCCGCTCTCCGTCACACCTTTGACCAGTGTCCCGTATTTTACGGTGGTCTCTTTATAAATGACTTCCGTATCGGAACCACCGGAGAGACCAATGGCACCAGCCACTACAGCAATCACACAGACACCACAGACACCTGTGGTGAGCTTGCGCCTTTTCGACCAGCTTTTCCACGATCTGATCCGGCTCATCCGATTTTTTATAGTTTCCTTGATCTTTTTCCCATTTTCATTCTGCTTCATAACTGTTCCCAATCATTCCTGTCTGTTTCTCAACATTTGCTCCATCCGCCTGATTTATTGTCCTCCGGGACCGCCCGGCATTCCGCCGCCGAAGCTGCCGGAATCACCACCCCCGGGACCACCCTGCGGCATTGCTCCTCCGGAAGGCATCTGCATATCCTCTGGCATCTCGAACTCCATATCACTGCCGACTGCGGTATCAGAACTGCTGCCGGAATCGGCAGTCTCCTCCGTACTCTTGACTTCTGCCTCGGAGCTGACCTTACTTGCCAGGTAGATGGTATCGCCCTCTTCCAGTCCTGACAGGATCTCAATGTCCACACCGTTGGTGATACCGGTCTCTACCTCTGCCAGTTCCCTTCCACCCAGTGCTGTCTTACGATAGACATAGGTCTTGCCGTTCTCTTCTACGATCGCCTTACGGGATACATAGAGGACATCTTCTTTTTCTTCGGTAACGAAGATCACATCTGCCGTCATGCCGCCGTAGAGCTGCTCCAGTTCACCTTCCACGCTGATCTCCACAGTGTAGCTTACCGTGTTGCTGTAATCGGAAGTAGCCGTGGTATTGATGGAGAGAATGCTTCCGGTATAGGAATCCTCCGGGTATGCCGTAAAGGTGATATCTACCGCATCTCCTACCTGCAGGTCCACGATATCCTCCTGGGTCACATCCACGGAGATTCTCATGTCATCCGACGTTGCATAGGAAAACAGAGCTCCTGTCGTCGTCAGACGGTCTCCCGCTTCGTAGCTGACCTCTGTGATCACACCATCTTCTGTGGCATACAGGATACCATCACTTCCGACAAAATCCTCAAACGCCTGTAACTGTTCTTCCCGTTTTTCTTTCGTCTCTTCCGCTTCCTGTAAGGTCTCCTTCAGATCTTCCACAGCAGCGTTGTAAGTGGTCTGGGCATTCTGCCCGGTGATCACCGCTTCCTGATAGGTCTCTTCTGTATCCAGCTTATCGATTTTTTGCTTTGCCTGTGCCGCTGCCAGCTGGTTCTGCAGATCGGTAATAGCACTTTCATTCTCCGATAAAGCATCCTCTGCCTGCGTCAACGCTGATTTTGCCTGCTGGTATTTGGATCTGGCACTGAGATAACCATTCTGGATCGTCATAAAATTCACTGTATTATCGGTTCCGGCGCCTTCATAACCTTCTTTTGCCGCTTCGTAGGTCTCCAATGCATCCTGATAATCTTCCTGGGCTTCTGTCAGCTTCTCCTGCAGAGAAGCTGTATTCGCCTGCTTCTGCTCCAGCTGTACCTGCAGAGATGCCACTTTGTTCGTCACGCTGGTCCCGGAAGTATTGCGGATGGATGCCGCATAGGAAGCACTGATCTTCTGGGTATCGTAGTCGGTCTGGGCTTCCAGCAGGGACAATTCATAGGTACTCTCTGCCGCCGCATAGTCTGCCTGCGCCTCCACTACCGCATTCTGCAACAATGCCCGAACCGCCTCCACGCTGTCTTCCGTAAATTTCAGAAGTTCCTCGCCTTCCATGACACGCTGCCCGCTGGCGGCGTAGATCTCCTCTATCTTCAGATATTTTTGTACGGTATCATCGTCATCATCACTGTCATCCTCGTCATCATCACTGACGTCCAGATCCAGATCGTAATCTATGGATTTTGTGTTGTATTCCAGAGAGCCGCTCTCAGTAACACCTACCTTTAATGTACCACGCTCCACCGTCTCTTCCTTGTAGATCCACTGTTCTTTCTGAAGTAACGGTGCAATAAACACGGTATAGCAGGCTGCCAGGATCAGCAGAAGTAATGCGATCCCCGCCAGGATCAGCTTCTTCTGTTTCTTTGTGAGGGATTTCAGTTTTTCAAAATGTGGTCTTTTTAATTTCATGACTGTGTCTGTCCTCCCTGCATACTCTGTCTCTGCTGTAACTGCTCGATCTCTTCCTCCGTCATGCCGAAGACTACGGTGACGGATTCGTTGGCACTTAAGCTGTCCTCCTCATCTTCCACGTTGATCTGTACCGTCACGCTGTATATGACACTGGTACGGCTGTCAGACGAGGATACCGGATCAATGGCTGTGATCACACCGGTATATCCGCTGCCTGCGGAGGACTGCACATAAGCACTGTCGCCTACGGTCAATTTTGCAATATCCGCCTGGTCTACCGATACGGTAACAGTCAGCTCCTTCGGATTGCTGTAGACGAATACGACTGCATCGGAAGTCAGAGCCTGCTCCGCCCGCACCATGATCCGCAGGATCGTTCCATCCTCAGATGCATAGAAATATCCGTCCCCCACACTGCTTTCAAACAATTCCAGATTCTCCTTGGCATCTTCATAAGTACTTTTCAGAGCTGCCAGATCGGACTTAGCTTTTTCCACCGTAGTATTATAATCACTCTCTGCCCGTTCTGCGCCGGACTGGGAAGTCTCATAGGTCAGCTTTGCCTGCGCCAGCTGGATCTCATAATTTTCCTTCGCCTCCGTGACTGCCTGCTGAAGGCTGGGAAGCTTCAACTGCAATGTCTGTAAGTTAAAAGAAGCATTGGTGACTGCATCCTCATATTTTTCCTGTGCTTCTTCCAGATCCTTCAGGTTCTGTTCCAAAATGCTGTAGAGGGATGCCAGAGTTTTCACATTTGAGGAATTGCTGTCCTGTCCACTGCTGCCCAGCACATTGCCTGCGGTTCCACCCGCTTGCACAGATCCGGCTGACCCACCAGTGATCTGGGACCAACTGATTCCCCACTCATCCAGTTTATCCGTCAGTGCTTTCAGGTTCTCATCATAGATTGCCTGATACTCATCCACCTTGAAATAACTCTTATAGGAACCGTCATTCACATAGGATTCATACTCTGCTATATCATCCTCCGCATCCTGCAATTCCTCTTCCGCCCTGGTCACAGCACTCTGCAGACTTGCTACCGTCTCATCATAGATTTCCTTCGCCTGCTGTCCGGTGAGGATAGCACTGTCTCTCGTATACTCCGCTGTGATCAGGTTCTGCTCATATTCGATAGCTCCGGTGCGATACGCAAGCTCCGCATCCTCCAGTGCTCTTTCCAGTTCCTTTCTGGCTTCCTCCACACTGTCCTCCGTAAGCTTTAAAATCTTATCTCCTGCAGTTACCTCTTCTCCGGAGGCCGCATAGACTTCCTCGATCTCTAGCTCTGTCGTCAGATTTTCCACATCGAAGGTCTCCTCCGTAATGCCGACATTAGTGACCCCGGAGGCTGCGATCATATCCTCGGTGAAATTCAGTCCGGCCAGGTTATCCGGCAGGGTGAATTCTGACCGGCTGCTGTTTTTATGTAATATCATCACCGTTGCCACGGAGCCGCCGCTCAGTGCAAACACCAATATCAGTGCTGTAATGATCCATTTTTTCCGGGCCTTCTTATTTTTCTGCCTGGCACTGTCCTTTTTATGAGAAAATATCAGTTGTTTGATTTCATTGATTTTCACGGTGAACCTCCGGCTGCAATTTCGTCCAATATCCATTGTTTTCTCAAGTATAGTTGGATTTTGTATTAAAAAAGTGTTCACTCTGTGAAAAATCTGTGTCCTGTAGAAGCTTTCCCCCTGCCTGCTTCTATGCAATTACACAAATAACGCACAAAAAAAAGGTCCTGTTGGAGGCTGCTTTCGCAAAAGTCTCTAACAGGACCTTCTATCATAAGCTTACGAATCGTGCTATCGCGCTACTGTGTCCGGAAAAACAAATCACCGCTTCCGGGAGATGCAGATATCCTCCAGATTCTGCGCGCCCTCCGGTCCGATGGGTCTGCCGCCCGTGGTGATGCCCCATCCTGCACGGATCTTGATAATATCGTCGATCTGTCCCTGGGACAACAACGTCTTCTTCCCTAAGATAAAGTTATTCATCATCAGGATCTTCGCATAATATTCCGTGGTCTCCATGCGGTAATAAGCCTGCATGAGATTGTCACCCCAAGTCAGCGCGCCATGGTTTGCTAACAGTACTGCATTGAATTCCCGGCAATAGGGAGCTACCGCTTCCGGCACTTCCTCTGTGCCCGGCAGAGCAAAATGCACTAGCGGCACACAGCCCAAGGACAGTACCCCTTCCATCAGCACCGGCTCCTCCAGACTGATGCCCGCACAGGCAAACGCCGTCGCCGTCAGAGGATGTGCATGTACCACGCCCTGTACCTTCGGGTTCTCCTTGAATACTCTGAGGTGCATCTTGATCTCGCTGGAAGGCTTGTGCGTTCCCTCCAACACATTCCCGTCCAGATCCAGCTTGACCAGCATGTCCTCTGTCATAAATCCCTTAGAAACTCCCGTAGGTGTTGCCCAGATCTCATTATCTCCGACTTTACAGGAGATATTTCCGTCGTTCGCTGCCACGAAGCCGCCCTGATACATCCTGCGTCCTACCTCTAAGATCATCTGTTTTGCCTGTGCATCTGATATATATTCCATAATTTTCTCCTTTTTATATCTTAATCAAATTTAATATATTACTTTGTTACCCTTTTCCTTATCCAGCTGGTATAGCACCTTATCTATCTTGGAAAATGCAATTTCCGGACACTTTTCCTGCTGATATTCCCAACAATCTTTTATGTATTTAAGATAGAGTTCCGTCAGCATGGGGATCTTCGTCATGGTTTTGGGATAATCCATAGCGTAAAGTTCCCGATATGCCCGCTGATCAATAATAGGGAATACCTCCGGGTAATAAAAATGCAACACCGTACTTGCCATCGGAAGCTGCATTCCCTTCGTTTGCAGTAATTTTTCTACAACCCTCTCTGTCTTTTCATCCGTCAGTACCTGTAACGGGGTTTTGATCTCCTTTAATGAAAAGATGGCATCTATCAATTCCTCTGTCACCTGCGGTCTGCGATTCATCTTCCACAGGACAATCTCGTTGATAATATCCCTATTTTCCCGATAATCACCAGCTTCTACTGACGATACACGGTTCAGGATATCTGTTCCGTCATCATATGTAAAACGACCAAGTACTCCCTGATAATCCATAGTTCACCTCAATTTATCTGTCTTCTTTTATATCAATCATAAGCTCCCGAATTCGTGCTATCGCACTTTATATCCTGCTTTGCAGGATATTCGTCCGCTAATGAGTCCAGAAGCTGGCTCAGGGACCCGGTATGCAATTAAGACTTGAATTCATTCCTGATTCCACGGAAAATATAATTTTTAATCCCTATATTCCAGTCCAAAATAATCCATGTATACCTTAAATCTATCCTGGGCAGTCAGACAAGTGTCCATAAGATATTCCTGTTCATTCTTCCATCCCTTCAGCCCCCGATAGTAGAATTCCTTTATATCATCCTCGATAATAAAAGGGGTAATTCCATTACGGAGGCACTCCTTAAACATAATTAATCTTCCAACACGGCCATTTCCATCCTGAAAAGGATGTATCTTCTCAAATTCATAATGAAATTGTATTATTTCCTTCAACGTCTTTTGTTTTGAAAGATTATATCTTTTTAATAAATTCCGCATTTCTCCGGGTACTCCGACGGGCTTTGCGGTTGCGCTTCCTCCGACCTCATTTTCAAAACGTTTATATTCACCAACAGCAAACCACGTTTTTCTGCTATCTGACGTTCCTGATTTCAAAATATAATGTAACTGTTTAATAAATGCCTCACTCAGGGGATAGTTTGCCAACTCTATTATTTGATCAATGCATCGGAAATGATTGGCTGTTTCAACAATATCATCCACATTCACAACTTCATCCTGAATTCCAATCGTATTCGTTTCAAAAATATATCTGGTTTGATCATGGGTCAAGCGGCTGCCTTCCATATGATTCGAATTATATGTCAGTTCGATCTGAACCTTATGATATATTCCTCCCGGTATCCCTGCTTCCTTTTCCATTTTTAATCTGGTCAAAAGATCATTTGCTATTTTTTCCGCTCGTTTCTTTCTGACCGGCTTTACGGCATCCTCCGGAATCCTCCATGTTTTCCCATCAAGAATTACACCCGGAATTTTTCCATGGGCACAATAATTTCTTACACTTCTTTCTGATAAATTCCATTTTGCAGCTATTTCATTTACATTTACATATTTCATACACAACCTCCGTAAAACGGCTCACCGGAAATATTATATCATCATCGGCAATATATCTCAAACTTTTTTCTTTTAGATTTCATTTATATTTTGCCGATAAGAGTCGCTTAATTCTTTCTGTGCTTCCTC
>ERZ779877.2740-NODE-2740-length-12457-cov-2.839300_pt1 | contig 12457 bp, 8 predicted proteins | sample MGYA00511556_ERZ779877 | MGnify/ENA primary metagenome ERZ779877 (study PRJEB29588, sample SAMEA2159338) | human gut metagenome | biome: human gut; feature: human-associated habitat; material: faeces | place: Denmark | collected 2008/2010 ...
GCGTAGCCCAACGCAGCCATAGGTTGTCGGTATGTTTGGAAATATTGTCCACAACTTCCAGGGTATGATAGAAGTTGTCTTTATGGGCACGCCCGTTCCGGGTTTCCACTCCTTGCAGCGCCACCAGTTCGGGGAAAATCAAAGGCAGCAGTCCGCAGCGGTCCAGTTCTATAAAGCCTTTGGACGGTATGGGGGCGAGCAGGATCTTGTTCAACTCGTCGGCGATGCGCTCTTTGGAGATAATATGAATGCGTTCCTTGTTGCGTGACAGTGCTTCGAAAGTGGTGTCGTCAATATAGAAGTTCAGTTGTGTGGCAAACCGGACACAACGCATCATGCGGAGCGGATCGTCACTGAAAGTGATGTCCGGGTCCAGCGGTGTACGGATAGTTCTCTCTTTCAAATCGTCCAGCCCGTTAAAAGGATCTACCAGTTCACCGAAACGTGCTTTGTTCAGGCACACTGCCATGGCATTGATCGTGAAATCGCGCCGGTTTTGGTCATCCTCCAAGGTGCCGTCCTCTACTACAGGCTTGCGGCTGTCATGGCTGTACGACTCTTTACGGGCACCGACAAATTCCACTTCCGTGTCATGGTATTTAACTTGTGCCGTACCGAAGTTTTTAAAAACAGAAACGTGTGCCCCACGTCCCAGCTTCCTGCCGAAGGCCTGTGCCATTTCAATTCCGCTCCCTACTACGACTACATCTATATCCTTCGAGGGACGCTTCAGGAATATATCTCGTACATAACCTCCTACAACGTAACATTCCAATCCCAGTTCGTCTGCCGTTTCGGAGATTAACTTGAATATCTTATTATTAAAGTGTTCTTTTAGTTCCATATTCATCTTAAAGAGGGGCAAATTTACGATTTTTTGCGCAGGATAAGGAGAAATCACGCAATTAAATTGTATTTTTGCCTGCATATAAAACGATCAAGTACATGAAAAAGATAGGATTAGTAGCATTATTTGCCTTGTTGCTGGCCGGTTGTGATGATGGCGGCGAGAAGAAAGCGCAAGAAAATTTGCGTAAGGCCGAAGCGGCTTTAGAAAAAGAGAACTTTAATGAGGCCAAATTGCAGATAGACAGTATCCGCATCCTTTATCCGAAAGCGTTTGAAGCCAGAAAACAGGGAGTCAAGCTGATGCAGCAGGTGGATTTGAAAGAACAGCGGAAAAGTCTGATTTACCTGGATAGCATGATGGTGGTGAAACAAGCTCAGCTGGATTCCGTCAAGGGTAATTTTGTTCTTGAGAAAGATACTGCATATCAGGAGGTGGGTAACTATTTTTATCCCACCCAGACAGTAGAAAAGAATATAGGCCGTTCATTCTTGCGCGGGCAAGTGAACGAGCAGGGGGAAATGTCCCTTACCTCTATTTATTGTGCTGGCGGCACGTTGCATCACACGGCGGTGAAAGTGAGTGTGGGGGATACCTTTGCCGAAACTCCCGCCTCGAAAGACAGCTATGAAACCACTGACTTGGGCCGTGCAATCGAGAAGGCCGATTACAAGATGGGGGAAGACGGCGGCGTTATCGCTTTTATTGTAGCGAACAAAGATAAGAATATCCAACTTCAGTTTATCGGAGATCGTACTTATAAAACGGCTATGCAACCCAATGACCGTAAGGCGATTGCAGAATTGACGGAGTTGGCGCGCATCCTGTCCGGCATGGAACAAATCCGTAAAGATAAGAAAGAAGCGAACTTGAAAATAGAGTTTGTAACCCGCAAAATGCAGGAACAGGAGGAAGAGAAGTGATGTGGATGTGAACACAAACAATGCGGATCCTGAAGAGAACCTCCCCAAAGTCCGCATTGTCCGTGTTCCTTGTTTCATGTACGGCCCTTACAATCGCTTCAAGGCCAGCTTGATCACTTTTTCTACCGGGGCGGCAGGCTCCTCTTTCAGTATGGCAGCCACTACCTTTTGTGATGCGGCTTGTGCGAATCCCAGCATGGTGAGTGCGGCGACAGCCTCGTCATGAATTTCCGTATTGCCCGGATTGGCAAACATTTCACTGTTCACCGTCTCCACGCCCGAAGTGGCGATCTTGTCCTTTAAGTCCACTATGATGCGTTGGGCAGTTTTCAGGCCGATGCCTTTTACCGTTTTCAATAATTTGTCATTACCGGAACTGATTACTCCGCACAGCTCGGAAGGGGATAAGGCCGACAGAATCATACGTGCCGTGTTGCCGCCGATGCCCGATACGGAAATCAGTAACAAAAACAACTCCCGTTCCTGTTTGGTCGAGAATCCGTAGAGTACGTAGGCGTCTTCCCGGATCGCTTCATAAATATATAATTTCGTATTGCTCTGATTCTGAATGGCCGAATACGTATTCAATGAGATATTGATGCCATACCCCATCCCGTTACAATCTAAAACCACCGTTGCCGGAGTAATCTCCGCAATGTCTCCTTTAATATATTCTATCATGGTTGTTTCATTTGAAAATTTACAGTTCTTTGCAAAAATAGGACATCTATCTTTTAAATTATAAGTTCGGCAAGAATATTTTTAAATTATTAGGTCGTAGTGAACAAAAAAACGAGGCAAAATGTTTATTTTTGCAGCGAATTAACAGATAATAGTAAACTAAACCCAATAAAAGATGAAAAAAATAAGAGCGGCCGTGGTTGGATACGGTAACATTGGTCAGTATGTAGTGGAGGCTTTGGAAGCTGCTCCCGATTTTGAGATTGCAGGTATCGTCCGTCGTAGCGGTGCGGAAAACAAGCCTGCCGAGTTGGAAGCATACGCTGTGGTGAAAGATATAAGGGAATTGAAAGATGTGGATGTGGCTGTGCTGGCTACTCCGACCCGTAGCGTGGAAGAATATGCGAAAGAGATTCTGGCAATGGGTATCAATACGGTAGATAGTTTCGACATTCATACGCAAATCACTTCTCTCCGCCGTTCATTGGATGAGTCGGCAAAGGCCGGTAAGGCTGTCGCTATTATTTCTGCCGGATGGGATCCGGGAAGCGATTCTGTAGTCCGTACACTGCTGGAAGCCATCGCTCCGAAGGGTATTACTTATACCAATTTCGGTCCGGGACGCAGCATGGGGCATTCCGTAGCAGTCCGTGCCATTGATGGAGTGAAGGATGCTTTGTCCATGACTATTCCTGTGGGAACCGGTATCCATCGCCGTATGGTGTATGTGGAACTGGAGGAAGGTGCGGACTTCAAGACTGTGGAAGCCGCCATCAAGTCGGATCCTTATTTTGTAAATGACGAGACACATGTAAAACAAGTTCCATGTGTGGACGATTTGAACGACGTAGGTCATGGCGTTAACCTGGTTCGCAAAGGGGTATCGGGCAAGACTCACAATCAGTTGTTCGAGTTTGACATGAAGATTAATAATCCGGCTCTTACCGCGCAGGTGCTGGTTTGCGTGGCACGCGCCTCCATGAAACAGCAGCCCGGATGTTATACCATGATCGAAGTTCCTGTAATTGATCTGCTGTGCGGCGACCGTGAGGAACTGATTGCCCATTTGGTATAAAGAGGTTTCCTCAAAAAGAACGATATTCTGAAAATCTCTTCTCTGTTTTATTCCGGAGAAGAGATTTTTTTATTTCCTTTGTGTTCATAAACAAAGAAATAGAACAATGATAGCAAGTATTGTATGGGATGTGGATCCTATCTTATTTAAAGTAGGTAGTTGGGAAGTGCGTTGGTATGGGCTGATGTGGGGCCTTGGTTTCATATTGGCTTATGAAATGGTAAGCCGTTTATTCAAAAAAGAGAAGTATCCGGAAGAGTGGGTGGACAAGCTTTTTGTCTATTGCATAGTCAGTACGGTCATTGGCGCCCGTCTGGGGCACTGTTTGTTTTATGAATGGGACTATTATGGCGCCCATCCTGTTGAAATATTCAAGATTTGGAAAGGCGGGCTGGCAAGTCACGGAGGGGTGTTCGCCATCATTCTGGCTCTGATGTGGTACTCGAAAAAAGTAACCCGGAAAAGTGTGTGGTGGTTGTTTGACCGCATGATACCTGCTGTGGCGATTGTCTGCTTCTGTATCCGTTTTGGTAATTTAATGAATTCCGAGATATTCGGATATCCCACCACGTTGCCTTGGGGATTTGAATTTGTCCGTTCCCGGGAGTGGCATCAGCTGTATGAAGGTTTGCCTTGCCATCCTACTCAGATTTATGAAATGCTGTATTGCCTGGTTGCCGGTGTAACAGCCTGGGTGATGTACCATACATACCATTTACAAAAGAGGGTGGGATTAATAACCGGAGTAAGCTTGCTTATATTCTTTGGCACTCGCTTTGCTCTGGAGTTTATGAAGAATCCGCAGGTTGCCGAAGAGGCGGATATGACTTTTAATATAGGGCAGTGGCTCAGTGTGCCGCTGATTCTGCTGGGGGCGTATCTCATAGCCACCAGCCGCACCCGGAAAGAATAAAGGTTCCGGGAGAGGGGGGAAGCAGGTGAAAGGATACCTTTTCAGCCTTCCGGCATCGCCCTGTATATCACGTGCGGGGCGCGTCCGTCTCTTTCTATTTTCTTTTCGCTGCTCCATTGGCGTAGTTCGCTGCCGGCTTTTGTTTTCAGCAACCCTGTCAAGGCACAATATTCCTTGCAAGTGATAATGGAGTGCTCTTTCAGATAATTTGTCAGCCGTACAAAGCGTTCTTCTGCTGAATATCGGGTGGAGGAGGTCCGGAAACCATATTCCGCCCGTTCCAGCTTTCCTTTGCTTCGTACCTCCTTACGGAATTTCCGGGTGGGTTTGAACTTTATGTTGTCAAAATGTACCGATGCGGCGCGTATCTCGCTTTTGTCCGTTACCTTGCGGCAAGTCAGAGTGGCCGAGAATGTACCCAGTTCTCCCAGTTTTACGTTATAACCGTCTGCCAGGTAATTGGCGATAATGCTTTCCAGGTCACATAACAGACCGACGACGGTCCCTTCGTGGACGGTAGAACGCCGGGCGATGTCTTTAGCCAGGTCTTTCAGGTTTTTTGTGCCCGATACTACAATTTGCGGATACAGGGTGGGCTGTTCCTTCTCTCCCTGTATGTCGGGGGAGGTTTTGAAATCATACTTTGCTGCCATGTTTAATGCTTTTTAATAGGGAGATTAAGTCGTTTCTTGCTGAACGCTAAGGGGATTCTTTCTATTAACTTCTATAGACGCAGGCAATGGACCGTACGGTTTACTGTAGTGGACTGTACGGTCTGCTATAGTGGATTGTACAGTCTGCCATCGGAGTCTGTCTTAGTATTCAGGACAAAAGTACTTAATCATACTGGAAAAACCTATTAATTCATAGGAGAAAAGAGCTTGTACGGGCAAATTAGATGTTTCCCTTGAAGGTTTGAGGGGTTTTCCTTTCATTGTGGTGTCTTTCTTTTCAGTTGGTGTGCTGTAAAGGTAAGTGTTTTATGCTGATTACCGGCATACTTCGGATAGAAAAAGAGGAGGCGGGCTGACAGTAGGCTGAAGGATTATCCTTCAGGTGTTTTCTTCGATGGAATGGGGAAAAACAGCCCAAACTGAAGGCTGAAGGAAAATTGGCATGAATTTGTTTTTAGAGGTGAAAAGGCGTATGGTTCACGAGAAATGTTACATAATCCGTCACTTTTGTTGCAATGAAACAAAAATGCCGGCAGCTGTAACAAATGTTTTATAGAGGTTGCCGGCTGTCCCCTACCTTTGCCTCAGAAAAACTTTTAAAAACATTTAATGCTATGAACAAAAATCAACAAAAGAACCGGATGGGCGCGGTCATTATTTTACTTGCCGCCGCTTGCTTGAATGGTTATGCACAACAAGATTCTACCAAAGTGTCCTCTGATTCGAAAGAGGAAGGCAATCGCAATGTCATGTTGAATGCGGCTAGTGCCAATGGTCCTCGTGAAATCTCTATCGGTCTGCCCGGTGGTGATGTGAATGTACTCGAAAATGGTCTGCCTGTGGTATATAATTCGAATCCTCATAATGTAAACACGCATTGGCGCGGAGACAGCAGCTTGGGACATACCGGATTGCTGAAGATTTCCGAAACAGCGATTACTACCGGTAATATAGGTTATGCTGTCAATTCGTTTACGGAACTCGGCTTGGATAAAGAGAAGAAAATGAATGGTGTGCTGAACTACGGCACCAATCATTTCGGTAAACAGCAATTTGACTTCAATCTGAATGGAAGCATCGGAAAAGATTGGTTTTACAGCGGCAGCATCTATCAGAATTTTGATCCGGGTTCGTTCAAACTGCGTTTTGCGCAATATCAGGACCGGACTCAGATCTATAAGTTTGCCTTGACCAAGTTCTACAATGAAGGACGTGGACAGCTCTCTGCCATCTACCATTACAGCAACAGCCATTGGTTGTCCAATGCTACCACCGGTGCACCATTTATTTATGTAGGCGATGGGAGTGTGAAGGAAATTCCCGGTTTCGGACTGGGGACTTCTTCTTATCTGCCCAATGTATCGGATATGGTTTATATGGACATGCGTACCGGCGAGATGAAAAAGATCAGTCTGTATGATGCTACGGCCAGTAAAGGAAATCAGTTGACGGTTCTGAACCGTTACCGGTGGGATAACGGGTTGGAGTGGAAAATCAATATGAAGTATGACCATGCTTTGGGTTCCTATCTGTACCAGACTCCGATGTCTATGGAGCAGAAAGTAGGAGCCGACGGCTATAGCACCAAAGGACTGGATGGAACATTGAATCCTTATGAGGGATATGTACAGAGCCGCATGTCCTGTTTCAACCGGGGGAATATAGATGAGTTCTTCTTTACCACCGAGTTGTCGCGGAAGTATGATGATATGACTTGGCGTGTGGGGGTGAACGAATGGTATTATGATGTGGACTATGCTTCGAACACTACCATGTATGACCATACGGTGGAAGAATATCCCCAAATGTTGTACAGCGCTGATACGAAGGATATTCATCATTACGGAAACACTCCTTATTATAATCTGAACCAGAATGCTTCCGAATATTACAAAGGACATGAAAACAAACTGGCTCTTTATGCTACTCACGACTGGGACATCACCGATAAATGGAATGTGTATTATGGCGCACGCTTCGAGTACCAGCGTCTGGCAGGAAAGAACCTGGCGGTATATAATGCCGAAGGCAATCCGGTAGGCCGCTTTGCCGGTTATCATATCGGGGCAGTTGCAGCCGATGGTACGAAGATAGCTCCCCGTTATTTCAGTTACAATTGGCTGAACATGGCTTTCACGGCTGCCGCCACTTATAAAATGACAAAGCAGTTTGGCTTTACCGCCGATTTCACCTACAATACCCAGCGGCCGAATATGTCGAACTTTGCTCCTGCCGAGATGCCGAATGTAGATAAGATTACAATTCCGTTGGGGCGTGCGGGTATTTATTTCAATAATGACTGGATTAGTCTGACCTCACTGTTCAGTTACATTGCCAAGACTAACAACAACTCTACCTTGAATCTGATTAATCCGAATAATGATAAGGATATTAAGGCGGCCGCATTGAGTTATGATATTGAAACAATAGGGTGGACGACGGATGCGGTGGTGAAACCTTTCAAAGGATTTGATTTCCACTTCCTGTTCACTTACCAAAGCCCGAAGTATAAGAAGTATGAAACGGGAGTGACCTTTAGTGACGGGACAACATCGGGTATCAATGCCACCGGCAATATCGTTACCGAAATTCCGAAGGTGCTGATTGAACTGGACCCTAGTTACAACATTACCAAAGACTTGAAGGTATGGGCCAGTTTCCGTTACTTCAGCAAGACGTATGCAAATATTAAAAATGCCTATTATTTCAACGGCCGTTGGGAAACATTCGGTGGAATAAACTGGAATGTGAACAAACATTTGTCCTTAAGCGGAACTGTGATAAACTTCTTGAACCAGACCGGGGCGAAAGGAAGTATTTCGGGAGCCGAGCTGGTAGATAAGGAGAATGCGGCGGCATATAACGGCGCATGGATGGCAGGCAGCTATATCCGTCCGTTCACCGTAGAATTTGCGGCGAAAATAACATTCTGATTCAAGAGGGATTTAATTCTTCTTTATGGTGGAAAAGTAACATTTATACATAAGAATGAAACAAATGTTTCAGCCGGTAAGGCAGGTTTCCGTTAACTTTGCCGATAACGAAAAACAATCAAACAAAACTTTTAATATCCTATACTTCATGAAAACAAATCTTGTTAACCTTGCATTAGGTTTAGCCTTTACAGGAGGCGCTGTTTCTTGTCAGTCACAAAAAAATGACCTGGTTTTCGAACATCAGGGAGATACGGTGACAATCGTACATATTGCCCGTCCCGCTAACTATTTGTTGCTTCCGATTCAGGAGAGCAGCAAGGAAGGACTGGTAAGGCTGGATACTGGGAGCCCCGCAGATACCGATATGGATGTGCGTCTGGCTACAGACAGCGTTGAATATTATGTTCCGTTTGCCTTGCCTCAGGGAAGTGAGGAAGCTACTGTCATTATAAAGAAGGTGGCGGCAGATGCGCTGTGTTGGGACAGCATCCGGGTTTCGGATACATTTGATACGGCAAACAGGGATAAGTTCCGTCCGGTTTATCATCACACTCCGCTTTATGGCTGGATGAATGATGCCAACGGACTGGTTTATAAAGACGGTGAATATCACCTTTATTTTCAATATAATCCATACGGCTCCGTATGGGGAAATATGCACTGGGGACATTCCGTGAGCAAGGATTTGGTTCATTGGGAGCATCTTGACCCGGCGATTGCCCGTGATACATTGGGGCATATCTTTTCGGGAAGTGCCATTGTGGATAAACATAACAGCGCAGGCTACGGTGAAAATACAATTGTCGCTTTTTATACTTCGCACCGTAATATACCCGGTGGGCAGAGCCAGGTACAAAGTATGGCATACAGTACGGACAACGGGCGTACTTATACGAAGTATGAACAGAATCCGGTTCTTACTCCGTTTGACGGACTACAGAATTTCCGTGACCCGAAGGTCTTTTGGTATGAACCCGAACAGAAATGGATTATGATTGTCAGTGCGGATAAGAATATGCGTTTTTATTCATCTGCCAACTTGAAGCAATGGGAATATATGAGTGAGTTTGGAGAAGGATTTGGTCCTCAGCCCAATCAGTTCGAATGTCCGGATTTCATCCAACTTCCTGTAGATGGTGACCGGACCAGGATGAAATGGGTGATGATTGTCAATATCAATCCGGGATTTGTCTATGGAGGCAGCGGTACGATGTATTTTACAGGCGACTTTGACGGGCATCAGTTTGTATGTGATACGAAACCCGAGGTGGTGAAATGGCTCGACTGGGGGAAAGATCATTATGCCACTGTTTGTTTCTCGAATACCGGCGACCGTGTCATTGCCGTACCTTGGATGAGCAACTGGCAGTATGCTAACTATACTCCTATACAACAGTTCCGCAGTGCCAATGCTTTGCCGCGTGAGTTGAGTCTGTATACGGGAGAAGACAAACAGCTTTATCTGAGTGCCGCACCGGTAAAGGAAACGGAGCACTTGCGGAAAGATTCTAAAAAGCTGGATGATTTTACAGTAAATGGCGAGAAGCGTTTAGAAACACTTTTTGAAAATAACGACGGCGCTTTTGAACTGGAATTGCAACTGGTGTCGGCTGGTAAAGAGGCTGGTTTTGAATTGCTGAACAGTTTGGGTGAGAAGGTGAAGATTTATTTGGACGCTTCGGAGGGACGTGTGGTAATGGACCGTGCGGAAAGTGGTATTGTAGATTTTGGCAAGAAGGTAAAACCGCATGATTTGGATACCGAAGAAAGTTATGCTCGTTATAAAGAGGTTACGGTGAATTATAGAAATGATTTTGCTTTGGGGACTTGGGCTCCGATAAACACCGCGAAGGCACATAAAATTCAAGTTTTTGTGGATAATGGAAGTGTGGAGTTGTTTGTTGACGGTGGCCGCGTTGCCATGACTAATCTGGTATTCCCGAATGAACCTTATAACTCTTTGCGTTTTTATAGTAAAGGAGGAGAGATGAAGATTTCAAATTTCACAATATATAAGTTAGGTTTGTAAACTAAGTATAAAGCCATGAATAGCAATAAAAATCTGTATGCCAAATTAATTCCGGTGATGCTGTGTTTCTTCGCCATGGGATTTGTAGACCTGGTGGGGATTGCATCGAATTATGTAAAAGCGGATCTGGATCTGACAGACTCTCAAGCCAATATATTTCCTTCCTTGGTCTTCTTCTGGTTCCTGATTTTCTCCGTACCTACAGGTATTCTGATGAATAAGATAGGGCGTAAGAAGACAGTTCTTCTGAGTCTGATTGTCACTTTTGCCTCTTTGCTGCTCCCTATATTCGGCGACGGCTATACGCTTATGTTGATTTCTTTCTCTTTACTGGGTATCGGTAATGCGTTGATGCAAACCTCTTTGAATCCGTTGCTGAGTAATATTATTGCGGGGGAAAAGTTGGCAAGTACATTGACTTTCGGTCAGTTTGTAAAAGCTATTGCTTCCTTTCTTGCCCCTTACATTGCCATGTGGGGAGCGATGCAGGCTATTCCTACTTTCGGGCTTGGCTGGCGGGTATTATTTCCTGTTTATATGGTGATAGCCGTTTTTGCCATCGTGTTGTTGGGGCTGACCCCTATTGAGGAAGAGAAACCCGATAAAGCGTCCGGCTTCAAAGCGTGCTTTTCCTTGTTGGGAAAACCGTTTATTCTCTTGTCTTTCATTGGGATCATGTGCCATGTCGGTATTGATGTCGGTACGAATACAACGGCTCCTAAAATCTTGATGGAGCGTTTGGATATGACATTGGCTGAGGCCGGTTTTGCAACAAGTCTTTATTTTATTTTCCGTACGGTGGGTTGCTTCCTCGGAGCCTTTATCTTGCAAAAGGCTTCTGCAAAGTCTTTCTTTGCTCTCAGTGTCGTGTTCATGTTGCTGGCAATGGTGGGATTATTTATATTCCATTCGGAAACAATTATTTATATTTGCATTGCCATGATTGGTTTCGGTAACTCCAATGTGTTCTCTATTATATTCTCGCAGGCATTGTTTGCCATGCCCGAAAAGAAAAATGAAGTTTCCGGATTGATGATTATGGGGCTGTTCGGCGGTACGGTATTTCCGTTGGCCATGGGAGTTGCCAGTGATGCCATGGGGCAGAGTGGCGCTGTGGCGGTGATGACTGTCGGAGTTATCTATTTGTTGATGTATACCTTGAAAATAAAGAAATGATTTTAATTGTAAACAGTAAATAATATCATGAATCAAATCATCGTAGGAATGGGTGAGGCACTATGGGATGTGCTGCCCGAAGGAAAGAAAATTGGTGGTGCTCCGGCAAACTTCGCTTATCATGTGTCACAATTCGGTTTTGACAGCCGGGTGGTCAGTGCGATTGGCGATGACAAGCTGGGTAATGAGATACTTGAGAATTTTGATGGCAAGAACTTGAAGTATCAGATAGAGAAAGTGCCTTATCCCACAGGAACCGTACAGGTGGAACTGGACCCTAATGGGGTACCTATGTATGATATAAAAGAAGGGGTGGCTTGGGATAATATACCTTTTACACCTGCTTTGGAGGAGTTGGCAAAGAATACCCGTTCCGTATGCTTCGGCTCGTTGGCACAGCGTAGTGTGGTTTCAAGGGAAACAATCAACCGTTTTCTGGATGTGATGCCCGAAGGAGAAGGACAATGTAAAATTTTCGATGTGAATTTGCGCCAAGGTTTCTATACGAAGGAGATTCTTTGCAACTCGATGAAAAAATGTAATATTTTAAAGATTAATGACGAGGAGTTGGTCACAGTGAGCCGTATGTTCGGTTATCCCGGCATAGACTTGCAGGATAAATGCTGGATTCTTCTTGCCAAATACAATTTGAAAAAAGAGTTTTTGTATGCTGATAAATTACCGTTTTATCCGTATTTTGTTACTGTTTCAGTGCTTCTTCCACCTCACTGCGGTAAGGAATCGAAGGAACCGCTCCTTCTCTGGTCACAGCAATAGAGGAAGCCTTTGCACTCATCCTCAATAACTGCTCCACCGGCAATCCTTCCACGAGTCCTGCCAGGAAATATCCGGTAAAGGTATCCCCTGCCGCCGTGGTATCCACCGCATGAACCGGAAAGATCGGCTGCCTGTAGGTCTGTCCGTTTGCTCCATAAACAGCTCCGTCGCTGCCCAGCGTCAGTACAATCTTTGCCTTTGGGAATCTGCAGCACATTTCATGGAATATCCTGTCCGGATCAGACAATCCCGTAATCTGTCCGCCCTCAATCTCATTGAGCAGAAAGATACTGATCTTATCCATATCCACATCCTCCAGACGTTCATTAAACGGAGATGGGTTTAATGCAATCTGCATCCCCTTTTCATAAGCGCGCTCTACCATGTATGCGATATCGTTTACCTCATTCTGCAGAAGGAGAATAT
>ERZ779877.2742-NODE-2742-length-12456-cov-4.553826_pt1 | contig 12456 bp, 16 predicted proteins | sample MGYA00511556_ERZ779877 | MGnify/ENA primary metagenome ERZ779877 (study PRJEB29588, sample SAMEA2159338) | human gut metagenome | biome: human gut; feature: human-associated habitat; material: faeces | place: Denmark | collected 2008/2010 ...
AAAGGTATACAAACGACCCATTTTTAACATTTCCCAACACACTTTTAACAGTTGTTAGCACAGTTTGGCACGCTTTTTGCTGCGAGCCGTGCCAAAAAGCCGATGAAACGAAGTTTAACATTTCGTTAACACAGTTTAACATATGAATAAAGATGCGTTATCGCCTGAGAAATCGCATAAATATTCGTCAGGTGTGATGAGGTGTCGCCTGATGTGTCGCAAGGTGGTGAAGCTGGGTGATGCCCTGAAGCTGGGTGTGACCCCGATGTGCGCCCGATGAGCATCGCCTGACGTTGCAGATGCAGCTTATTCAGCTTATGCCACCATCGCCACCATCGCCACATAAGCCACATAAGCCAAAATAAGCCACCTACAGGGCATTAAAAAAGACCCCGCGGGCAATTACACCACACAGGGTCTTACAAGGGCACAGGGCTTATTCTATAAGGTGAAGCCGTTGCGCAAAATGTTTATAATAGTGTTAACATCGTCAGTCAACATGTTAGTGGTGTCTGCGAATTTAACATTCACCATCTTTGTGAAGCCTGAAACGTCTTTGACCTTAGTAAGACGTGAAGAAGCGGTTTCAACGCCTGTACTTGTGATAGTCTTCTTTTGCAGAACGATGTAAGGTGTCAGACCCATCAGGTATGTTGAATTGAACTTAGAACCGCCGATAACCTGAATCTGCTGCTTCTGTGTTCTGAAAAGAACATCGCTGCACGGTTCAACTTCTTTCGTCCATACGATTCTGTCGTCACATGTCATAACATAGACACCACCGCCACCGAGTAAATTTACCCTCAGTTCAAGTTCAACGGTGTGCCCTATCAGGTCAACAGGCAACGTTTCAAGACCGATAAACGGCACAAACAGGTTCAACTCTGTGTCATAGTCGGCTGTGCTCTGTGTCACGTTTGGAATCTCAACAGAACCGAATGAAAGAACCTTTGAATCAGAAGCCAAGTTATAGACGGTCGTATCAACCATAAAGTTACCACACATCAGCTTCGATGAAGACCCCTTGTCAACCTGAAAGAAGAATCTTTTTACCCTGTTGATATAGTCGCCAAGGTCGTAAGAAATAGGGTCTTCTTTGGTGCTTCCAACATCACCTGTATAAGGTACAAATCGGGCAGTCGCAAAGTCTTCAAGATTCTTTTCGTTCAACACATAAGCATTGATGAATCCATACTTCTTTGTCGGTGTTGACTGTGGATTCGCCACACCGTCCACTATGATGTACCAATCGTCACGGTCTGCACTTCCAACTGTTGGCGTTATTGTACTTGTTGCGGTCAACTTGTCTTCACTTATAGTCATAGGTACAACATACATAGGCGCAAACGTTGAATAGCCTGTAAGTTTACACTTGTCAGGATCATCAAATTGATTACCGCTATCAGCATTTAACGTTATCGTAAGCGGTTCGCCAACGAAACAGTATGTCGGCCGTGCTACAGGCGTGCAACCGGACAGGTTGTAGTCGATGCGCATAGCCTGTTTTGATTCACCTGATATTACAACAGGGTTGTTGAAGTCAACGTCAGGCAAAGTCACATAAGCGTTTGACGAAACATTGTTTTGGTCTGCAACCTCATTTACAACAACGTTAACAGTTACAGGTACGTTCTTACTGCTTCCATCTGTGGCAACGTATGCACAGGACACATTCAGCATCACCTTACTTGAAGACAGGTTCACAGTCACAGAATGACCTTCAACTGTGTGTGATTCCGTTGAATCAGGCACATTGTTGGTTACTGTCGGCTCTGTAGGCGCAACAGGTTTCGGTTTCGTATTACCGTCCAAGGAAACAATGTATTTCAGGTCTGAAATCTCAGCAGTCGCCACCGTATTCGTTTCGTTCACAGTAGTTGGAACAAACGTCTGCTGCCCTGATGTGTTGACGTATGTAACCGTAGGCACACCGTCAAAGACAAGACCATCGTTACAGGTAATCGTTACAGTTGTGGATTCTGCGAAAGGGTCTTCTTCTGATGTGTAGGTCGTACCTGAGATATTATTCTGCGGCTCTGGAATAACTTCTTTGGTGTGACCGTCCAAGGTAGCATAACCACCGTAAGAAGATGTCGCAAGTGTGAACGTGGCAACGTTACCTGAAACGGTCATATTTTCCGTAGTTCCCTCTGAAAAAGGGTCTTCAGGGTCTGCACCATAAGTTACTGTCGGCACACCGTCAAATTTGAATCCATTATCACAGGTCAACGTTATCACGGTATTGCTTCCACTTGTTTTTGTCTTGTATGTGGTGTGTGCAACGTTGTTGGTTACGTTTAATGTAGGCACAGGTGCTGGACTTCCACCACTTGCTTTTACATAACAGTCGGCATCACCTCTATATCCATCAGGAAAACTGAATCTTCTGTGCAGAAACGTACCGTCACTTGTTATTCCTGACTTTTCGCCATTAATAATCAGTTGGTCTTCATCAGGTGTTACCTTTTTAAGGTTCATATAAACACCAACCCATCTGTCGTTATAGAACAGTTCTATTTTACATGCAGGGTCGTCTTCCACGAAAGTACAACCGTTCACGGCTTCCGCTTTTATATGACACCACGTTGCACCGTCATTATAAAACGTCTTGTCAGAACCTTTGTCAGTACATCTTTCAAAAGTATAATTGATATTGTAAGTACTTGCCATTATCTATTACCTTTAATTGTTATCATAACTATTGAACCGTCTTCACTCAGTTCATTCAGGGGGAACGGAATCTTTTGTTTCTGCGTCCTTACATCACAGACAGGCTTGTAATCGCCATCATACTTGTTAGGTGTGTCTGTGGCGTAAATCTCGCCTGTAGCTTCAATAATCTGTTCCCTGAATGTCGTCAGGGAATCACAGGACAAAGACAGAATAGCTTTGTCACCGTCATATCTTACGGAATCTATAAAGTAATAACGCCCTATGGATTCAACGTAGCACATCGTGAAGCCCTTGACTTCACCGCGAACACAAATCTCAGGTGTGAAGAAATCCATTTCGGAAATCTTGCCTGTGATAGTAACAGGGTCGCCAAGAACCTTGTTTATCTTGTTGCGTTCACCATTGTATTTATAAAATAGAATATCCATACTATTGTACCGTTATAGTTACAGAACCATTTAAATTAATGATTCCCTGAATTATTGCGTCCACGTTCTGAAAAGTATATTTTGACTTTGATACAGAACCTTTCGCAAGATTACGTCCCACCAAGATGCAGCCCTTTGTGTCCTTTGGGTAGTTACCGGGGTGAATCATTATGCCTGTGCGTCCGTTGACTTCCAACAGAAACGGCATCTTTCGCCCGAACTTGTTTGAATAGATATATCCTATTCTGTACGTACCTTTGTCAATACAAGGGTGGTTCACATTCTTAGGCGGTTCAAGAGTATCGCACAGGTAAACATCACCATCATACAACTTACCAATAGTGTAGTGTTCATTCTGAAAAATTCTTTTTAGTACTAACATAACAAGTCGAATTTAAAGTAAAAACGGTGGCACACCGTAATAATGTACCACCGTCCAAAATTAGGCAACAAAGAACACAACAAAGTTTTCGTTTGTGTCGTTGAAGTAACCGGCATCGAACTTGTAATAGTTGTTGAAGAACTCTGCCTTTGCGTTGTAGTTGGTGGTTACTCGCTTGTCAAGGTTGCAAACACCAAGGGCATCACGGTCGAACATCACACCGAGCACACCACCGATGGAAATCTCGTGGTTTCCGCTTGTCTTGATGCTGATAGCAGAAGTATGAGCAAAGCCGTAATCCTGTCCACTACCTTGCCAAGATGCAACAGTCTCAGCGTTTGGCAACAGAACCTGTTCCTTATTGTAGGTGTCGGCATACAAGTAAGCCTGTGCGCCCTTTGCGAAATCAGACAACAGGACTGTGTGCAAAGCGTCCTTTGGTGTGAAACGCTCCTTGCCACCAACGTTGAAGAGTGTAGAGATAGACTGCAAACGGTCTGCGTACAAGCCCATCTGATAAGATGCAAAGCGAATGAAGTCGCCATCGGTCAAACACTTGTCTGCGGTCAACTGTGTGCCCTTTGCCTGATTGTAGAGATACAACAGGTTCACGCAACGTACAGTAGAAGCAGAACCGTAGTTGATGGTCTTGGCTGACGGTGTGAATTTGGCTGCGTCTGCAAACAGGGTCTCACCAATCATGTTGTTGATAGTGCGCATGATAAGGGCATCGGTCTTGATAGTCATAGACTTCTCAACTGCTGAGTAAATCATAGACAAAAAGCCGTTCAACTGTGCTGCGCTGCTGAAAGATTCCTTAACCTGACGTTCTGTGATAGAAACAGGAACTTCAAAAGTAACCTTTGAGTTGAAGAACTTAGCAGACACAACAGGCTTGTGGAAAATGTCCTGTTTGTACTCTGTGCCGTCTGTGAGATTCCAAGTGTCGTTTTCGGTAGCTGCTGGAATCTCTGCGGAAATCTTTTCCAAAACAGAACCAAATTCCCAAGCATCCATCAGGACAGACGGAATCTTACCTGAATAAGGGCGGTTCACGAACACCACCTTACCGATGTGGTTCACCAAAGACTTAACATAGTTGTCAACTGCACCCTGATTAAACACTTCGTTACCAAGGTCAACAACACCTGTGAGGTCTTCCTTAACGATGTCGGTCTTACCGAGTACCTCACCACTTACTGAATTAATCAGTTCATAAATTTGTTTTACTTCCATAATTTAAAATAATTAATTATTATAAATACTTAATGTTAAATAGCTAACTAAACTTTTGATGATGTCTTCACGCACATTCATCAGTCTGGCACGATATTCGTCAAGCATAGCCTGTGTTACGTTACCGTTAAAGCCTGTGAGTTCTGACGTACCTGATTCCGTTTCTGTGCGGTTTTTTGCGTTTGACTTGTCTTCTTTGGAATCTTCATTGAAGCCTGTATCGTTGAACGCCTTTTCGCTCTTAGTGATACCGTCTGTGTTTGATTCCTGTACCGTCACCGTCCTGTTGGTCGATGTGCTTTGAAGCACAGGTTTCAGGAAATCATACTTTTTGGTGAAGACCTCAAATTGACTTTTGAACGTATCAACGCACATGTCAAGAATAGCACCTGTGTAGTCCTTGCAGTTGGTTTCATTGAATGAATCAAGAACCGTCCTGTTACCGAACTTCACCAAAGCAAAGGTATCGGGATTTGTTGCGTCACCGAATATCTCTGCATAAATTTCGGGGTATCTCTGTTTAAAGATTACCCCAAAAAGTTTATTATCACCTATGAATAATTCTTTGAATAACATAGTCAATACGAATTAAGTTTATTCTTTTTCTTCTTTTTCTTCTGTTTCCTCAGTTTCAACCTTTTCTATGTCCTTAGACAAAGCCAAGAAGTTTTCATGTTCCAACTTCCAAGAAGAATTTAAGTCAACCCTGATGTCAGTTCCGAACATGTCATTCACCTGTGCGAGTGCTTCACGTCTGGTGTTGAGCATATTTTCAACGTATGGCAAAAGCACGTCCACATTCATGGAAACCTCACCGAGATTCAGGCGTTCACGCTTCATGTTATAGTTGGCGTTCAAGCCAAGTTCGTTGAGCATTGAAGCCCTGTAGTACTGCACAAGTTCAACAAGTTGTGTGATGTACTGACTGTTTGAAACGTTTGCGGTCTGCATCGAAACGCCCTTGAAGAAACTGTTTTCACCGATTACTGAAAAGTCACCGTTTAGAATCTTTTTCAGGAACTCGTCTGCACTCTGTTTTGTCTTGTCGTCAGAAGCACTTATCAGCATAGTGATTCTTGTCAGAATCGAAGCCGTGTTCAACGAAATAAGACCGTCTGTGTAAAGAACCGCATATTTGCCTATGATAGGCAACAGGCTTTGACCGTTGGTGTCGTTTTCCATAAGAACGCAATCAGAACCGATTCTGAATGTCTTGTTCAACTTCAACCAAGGATTTGCCACGATGTAATCAAGTGGTCGTCCGTATGCGTCCGGTTCACCACCTGTCGAACCGCCAAGGGCGTACAGGGCATCGCCAACCTTTGCAATAGCACAACTTCCACTCTCCTGTAACAGGCGTTCAAGTTCCACCTGTGGAATCGTTTCAGGCAGACCGTCATACTTGAACATCGACTGAGTGATAGCCAGAGTATGCTCCATAAAAGACGTTACAGATACGTCCTTTGTCTTCACCTGTGCCTGATATTTACTGTATATGTTATCTAACTTCTTCATTTTACCAAAGTTTTAATTAATGTGCAAAGTTCCGTCAAAACTTTCGTGTTTGCTTCGACTGTAGCACTCAGCTTGTCAGTTTCTGATTTATGCTTGTCTTCCTGTTTCATCATAAAATAAAACAGGGCGACACAGACAGTTATCGGGAATCCAACGTTGCTGATTAATGATATAACTTCATCCATATTCATAAATATATTATTTTTAAATTTTTGCAAAGATACGAATAAATATTCGTATCTCCGCACGATTTACATTATTTAACACTTAAAATGTTATTCTTTGTACTCGTCATTATGTAATTACGTACAATTTCACCGATTTCGTTGCTCTGATAAAACACCTTGTCGGTCACAAAGAAGCGTGAAACCTTTGCTTCAAGTTCGGTTGCAGAACTAATCAGCTTACGTTTGTAGTTCGGTCTTCCGTTCATAGTGAGCGAATAAATCAGACTGTTTTCTGTGTCCTTGATGGGTGTCGTCTTTGCGTGAATGTAGGTGAAACACTCATCGTCAACCTGAATGATGTTTGCCTGTAAGACCGTACCGTTGAACTCAATGAAGTAAGTAAACAGAACGTCTTTCGGCTTGTACTTACGTGGTAAGTGTGGATAAGCTGCGAGTTCCCATTTACCGCCAGTAATCATCTGCAAAGCCTCATTTCCGAAACAGAAGTACTTGTTTGACGGCTTTTCCTTTTCCAAGGTGTCGCAATACTCAACCGCCACCGTTGCACCGTCTTCACCGAAACGATACAGGTCGATGTTTCCCTGTGGCATGTTCTGAATGTTGTCAAGACCCATTTCACCAAAGTAAGGACAGAACTTGTTCACAGTATTGCCAAGCATGAAGATCCTGACGTTTGAACGGTTTCTGATGATAGTACTTAGAACGTTCATAAACAACATAAACTCATCAGGCAGATAATAACGTCTTGTGATAAACTCATCGAACACAACAGTTGTTATCATAGGGTAACTTGTTGACTTGTCATGTTCCTGTTCACTCAGGCAAAAGCCATAACAGAACGGCTTATCGTCAGGGAATCGTTTTCCCTTATCTCTGTCGTAGTAAGACAAGAACCATTTTCCCGAAAGATAGAAAACTTCGTTGTACTTACCTTTCGTAACCTGAGATACAAAGCCGTTGGCAACATGACCTGAGAAAAGTGATTCTGCACGTTTTCCCCTCAAGTCTTCACGCCATCGTCTGACGTAAGCACTCTGTTCGCCTGTTTCAACGTAGTTGATGATCATGTAAGCCAAACAGGCATAAGTCTTACCGTTTGAACGTTCACCGAAAATGATATTGTAATCGGCATTCTTTTCCAAGATTCCAGATAAACTGTAATACTTTGGTTTCTTACTTTTTCTAAACATAGTTTTAATCTTTAAATTTTATACCCATTAAAAAGTTCAAATACATAACAGACAGTGAAAGCGAATAACCTGTTGCTTCAAGATGCACGCCTGAAAGTTCGTGGAACTCACAGGCTTCACCAAGGTAATCAGTCAACACTCCCTGTTGCTCATAGTCAATGTAGGTGTGAATGTTCTTGCCTGTCGCCTGTGGCGGTATAGACAAATAGTTGGTAAACGCTTCAAAGATTCCATCCTGTCCGTAAGTTTCAAGAAGCCACGGAACCGCACTTTTCTTGTTCACACCGCTAACCGTAAGAGATACTGGGTAACTTTTACCGCCAACAGTCAAAGCGTCTTCTTCTTCAACCATGTATCTTTTTGCTCCAAGGGTCTTGAATCGACTGTAAACACCCTCAAAGTCCCAAACGCCCATCAGCTTGTTTATGCCCTTGATAGTCTTAGGCTCAAACAGTTCAAAGGAAATTTTATGATGCTTTGCAGCCTGTCTTAGCTTATATTCCACCATATTGTTGTATTCCTTGAAGTACTGTTCGTGTGCCTGTCCGTTCTTCAACTTCACGGAATCGGTGTCCGAATAGATGTAATCGTCACCACATTCATAGATGCCTGTAAACAAGTTTCTTCTTGCATAAGCGGTTACGAAGACACCCCAAGGGTAAAACAGGAATCGGTTTCGACTGTCGTTGTACTTCACCAAAGTTTCGTTTATCTCATCGGCGGTCAGGTGCGAAACGTCCCAATCACCGTTATACGTAAACTCATCACGCAAAGGATTCGTCACACACATGCCATAACAGCTATTCAGCATTTCCTTACTGTTGAGATATTCCACTTCCTTACCTTTCACACCTTTCAACGTTGTTTTGTTGGCGTACAGGTGAAGAATAGACTTCACGAACTCTGTAGGCAGATAAGACTTCTTGTAACACCACATATCCACCACCTTTTCTTCTTCCCAAGTGTAGAACATCTTGAAGACGTTATAGTCAACGTTTGTGATAGTCGTTACCACCCTGTCGGCAGAAAATACCCTACCGTTGTTTTCCACCACGTTTTCCTTGTAGAAGCACTTTGAAACAGACAAGGGCGTGTCCTGTACCTGACAACTCATTATCTTTGTAAATTCGATGTCGAAGACGCAACAGTATGCAGACAGGAAAAACTCAAATTGCTTCTTGCTTTTCACTTTAACATGCACGCCCGAACTCATAGGAAACTGTTCTGCAACCATCACATAAGGGTAACTGCTTGTGAAGTCATAACTGCTCACATTTTCGATTGCATCGTCTGTGTGATTCGCATTCGCATGTGTGAAGCCACCACTAAAAGCCCTTTGCAGCGTATTGAACTCATCAGCACCACTTATGTTCAAATCGTGAATCGTGTTTATGTAAGACCAATTTTGCACGGTCTTCCCGAACTCGTCTTCACAGTACAGACAATTTTTACGGCAGTACTTCCTGACGAAACCTGTCTTTGTAATCGGTAAATGCGTGATTCCCTTATAACGTTCTATCATTTCCTGAATATAGCACATCACCACTTTAACGTCATTCAGGCAATAGCCCATTTCTTTTTCCGTAAGTGGTGTCTTACTGTGTCGCAACAGGGAATAGTCCAAATCACCAACCATCTTTTCGCATTTATACTTCATCAGTTGACCGCCCAACTTAGCCAACGAATAACCTGACAACAGGTAGCTGCAACGGAACTCTATACCGGATTCAGTTATTGCGTAAATCGGTTTTCTCAGGTCTATTGAAAAGACCTTGTTCCACGTGAAACGGTTTCTGATAAACTGAAATTCATAGGACAGGTTGTGAACGTAAACTATCAAACGCCTGTCTTCTGACAACTGTAGGTAATCAGAAATCGTTTCCATCATTTCGGTAAACTCTTCCCATGTACGCCCAACGATACAGTAACCGTTTATGCCAAATTGCCAAACATACATACAGGAACACTTTTCCAACTTCACGCCTAATTTCACATACTGCTCATAAGACAGGTAATTGTCGCCACACTTGTAGAAAGAAGACGTTTCTATGTCAAAGCATACAGGAATATCAAAGAACTTTTGTTTCTTGTTATTCCCACGTAAACAGGAATCGTCAACCGCCATGTCAAGAACGGCTATTATGTCTTTTGGTGAATAGACCTCATCATGCAAACAAAAATTCTTCTTCTTTTTCATTATAGCCCGAATTTTTTCAAAGTACTCATTATTCCGCTTTTAATGCTGCTGGCATAGTCCAACACATTCTGTGCGTCTTTTTCCAAATCCTGTTCTATTGCCTGTTCCAGACGTGCAGCGTCTGTTTCTATTTGGTCTGAAACGTCTGCGGCTTCTGTTTCAAGCTCACCTGTGAAATCCTTGTATCTCATCAGGTACTGTTCCACGAAGTTTTCATCAGACACAGACAAGAACCTGTCCTGAATCTTCTGTGCCATCAGGTCGAACTCGTCTTCTGTCAGGTCGTAGGCATCCATAAGGTGCTTGTTGTACTCTCTCACACCTGTTGCGGTCGATGTAGGCTGCCGCAAGAATCCGACTGCCTTTGCATATTCGGCTTTCAGGTCTTCCCAACTGTGCTTCATCGAAAACTTTGTGAAGCCCTTGATGTCGCCCTTGTTCAACGCCATAACTGCTGGCGATACAAGACCCTTTGTTTCGATGTTCTGAATACGTCTGTTAGCCTGTTGAAAGATTCTTCTTATCTCAGCTTTGTACTCAGGTGAAGCCATCTTTGCTTCAATTATTCGTTGTTTTATTACCGCTTTGTTGAAAGAAAACGTTCTTCCACTAAAGCCTATCGGATTCATTCCCATAACTTCTTAAAATTAAAGGGCACACCTAAAATGAATAAGTGCGCCCTATGTGTGAAACTTCAATTACTTGTTGATGTCAACGAAGTTGATGCCGTAGCATGTCTTTGCGTGTGACTCGTAAGTGTAGATGGTGTAACCTGCCTTGCCGTCCTTGATAGCCTGCACGGCTTCTGCATTGGCAAGAATCTCACGGAATGTCTCGCCAAGATGCTTTGGCATGTTAATCAACTTCTTAGCCTGTACGTCAATCACTACAGGTGAATCACCCAAAGCAGAACCGTGAACGTAAAGACCGTTGATAGGGTGAATCTCATCAGGTGAAGAACCCTTTGCCACGTCTGCTAACTTGATGTACTCGTAATCTTTGGTGTCAATACCGAAAGAAGTCTTGTTGAATGTGTTACTGAAACTAAACATAATTGATAAAATTTAAATGTTAAACTTATTATAAACTGTATTACTTACTTTTCTGATTCGATTCGGTCAATTAACCACTTTCTGAATCTGTTAACCTTGATAACGGCTTTGTCATCGCTGCACATTTCTCTGGTCTGCAACAGACCGTTTAGTGCTGCCAAAGCGTTAAACAGGTTTTCCTGATAGTCGTTTCTGTCTTCCATCACTTCTGAATTTTAATGTAACCACTGTGATTTACCACCGTGGTGTCTGTTGTTACTATAACCGTGCGTCCGTTTGCTTCAACGTTATGTGAAGTCTTGCAAGAACCAAAGACGCATAAAACTACAAAACTGATAATCGTCCAAAGGACAAATGCACAGGTGGATTCAACCACCTCAATTTTCTCTTTTTTACTCATCGTTGTACTTACTTTTGTGTTCGATAAACTTAGCCATCAGTCTGTTTTCTGACAAGAAGTCAAGAACAATCTGAAACTCTTTCTGTAGATGTTCCAACAACAGGTCGTCTTTCTTGTCCTGTATCAGAACCTCAGCAACAACATGTCTTGCATCGAAGACCGTATTGTTTACTGCATTCAGCAAATCTTTCTGCTCATCGGTCAAGTCCTTGCATATAAAGTCCATGTCGTCGCAAGATTTGCATAAACTCTGAAACACCGTCAAAAGTGCTTTTTCTTTGTTTTCTCTGTCCATATTGCCTAATTTTAAATTAAACTTCATTTTTTAGATGCGGCAACCCTGTCAATGAAACCGGCAAAAATTCTGCGCATTTCCGGGTGCTCCTGCCACATATTTTCCGGGTGCCACTGTACGGCAACTATCTGGCTGCCTTCGGCGCTTTCAATTGCTTCAATAACTCCGTCCGGAGCTTTGGCCGTAACTTTTAAACCCTCGCCAACTTTTTTAATACCCTGATGATGGCGGGAATTTACATACGCTTTGCCGCCCAGCGCTTCATACAGGAAGCTGCCTTCTTCCACCGTTACGTGGTGTGTAGGATAGCAGCCGTTTGCACCCTGCGAATGGCGGATATAAGCGTCAGGGTTCTGCGTTGCCAAATCCTGATATACGCTGCCGCCCATCATAATATTAATAAACTGGCAGCCGCGGCAAATGCCGAAAATAGGCTTGCCCGCCTTGTAGAAGGCTTTAAAAATTTCTGCTTCAAACACATCGCGTTTGTAATTGGTCATACCGATATGCATCCACGGTTCTTCGCCGAAAAACGAAGGGTCGGCATCCGGCCCGCCGGGAATAATGAGCGCGTCAAACATTTCTGCATAATCTTCGCCTTTGGCGCCCGGAACATCCGGCAGCACAATGGGCAGCGCGCCCAGCTCGTTAATAATATCAACCAGCCCGCGTGCGGTAAACGGCGCGCGCACAAGGTTAGTTACATCACTGGCGTACGGGTAAGTATCGGCAGTAATGGCAATACGTAATTTAGACATATAAACCTCCTGAAATTAAAACATTTTGCTGAAACAATAATTACAGCAGAAACTATTATACCGCAAAATTATAAAAAATTGAATTTAATAGTTAAAATTTTTTAACTATCAGGTACAATATAGCGTGCCGACAGAAATATGT
>ERZ779877.2743-NODE-2743-length-12439-cov-2.193314_pt1 | contig 12439 bp, 8 predicted proteins | sample MGYA00511556_ERZ779877 | MGnify/ENA primary metagenome ERZ779877 (study PRJEB29588, sample SAMEA2159338) | human gut metagenome | biome: human gut; feature: human-associated habitat; material: faeces | place: Denmark | collected 2008/2010 ...
CTGCCGCCCAAAGCCGACGACAGCCTGCTCAAGCTGGAGACGGACATCGTCAACGAATGCTACGAAGAGTTCACCCGCAAGCATTGGGACAAGATACAGCAGAAGCTCGGCATCGACGAGGACAAGCTCAACCTGGCCATCAAGGAGCTGTGCAAGCTCAACCCGCGTCCAGGTGCCTCGCTGGGCGAAGCCGTGGGACGCAGCATGCAGCAGATTGTGCCCGACTTCATCGTCGACACCGAGGACGACGGCACCATCCACCTCTCGCTCAACAACCCCAACGTACCCGAGCTGCGCATCAGCCGCGACTTCACGGAGATGGTGGAGGAACACACCAAGAACAAGGCCAACCAGTCAAAGGAATCCAAGGAAGCCATGCTCTTCCTGAAGCAGAAGATGGATGCCGCACAGGGCTTCATTGATGCCATAAAGCAACGGCAGAACACCCTGTTGACCACCATGCAGGCCATTATCGACCTCCAACGCCCCTTCTTCGAAGAGGGCGACGAGTCGCTGCTCCGCCCCATGATTCTGAAAGACGTGGCCGAGCGGGCCAAGCTCGACATCTCGACCGTGTCGCGCGTGAGCAACAGCAAGTACGTGCAGACCAACTACGGCATCTACCCGCTGAAGTTCTTCTTCAGCGACGGCTATACGAAGGAAAACGGCGAAGAGATGTCGGTACGCGAAATCAAGAAGGCCCTGAAGGAATGTGTCGACAGCGAGGACAAGAAGAACCCCTATACCGACGACGAGCTGACCGAGATGCTGGCCGCCAAGGGCTACCCGATAGCCCGCCGCACCGTGGCCAAATACCGCCAGCAACTGAACATTCCCGTGGCCCGCCTGCGGAAATAGACAACTTGAATATACCTATATAAATAAGAAAGATGGAAGTACACCTCATAGAAGACAAGACATTGATTCGGATAGCCCGCCTGGTATCGGCCATATTCACGCCGTTCTCCATTCCCTTCCTGGCTTTTCTGATTCTCTTCCTGTTCTCGTACCTGAGCATCATGCCCATCCAGTACAAGCTCATCGTGCTGGGCATCGTCTATTGCTTCACCATCATGATGCCGGTCCTCACCATCTTCATCTTCAAGAAGATCAACGGATTCAGCGCACAGGAGCTGGGCGAGCGCAAGAAACGGTACGTTCCCTTCTTCCTCACCATCATCTTCGATTTGACTGTAGCCATCGAGGTGGGTCTGATTATCGCCTGTCTGCTCTTCATGAAGCGAATGAGCGAAACCACCGACGTGACAGCTATTACCGATGATGAGATTGACTTGAACAAGGAGTTTGACTTCCTCTCTACCAACCTGGAGCACTATACGATTCCGAAGGGCGTAGAGGTATACGAAATCAATGGTCCTTTCTTCTTCGGAGCTGGTAACAAGTTTGAGGAAGTGATGGCAGCTTTCGGTGACCGTCCACTGGTACGCGTCATCCGTATGCGCAAGGTTCCATTTGTTGATTCAACCGGTATCCATAACCTCACCAACCTCTGCGAGATGAGTCAGAAGGAGGACATTCAGGTTGTACTCTCCGGTGTTTGCGAGAAGGTAAACGCCCAGTTGGAAAAGGCTGGCTTCTACAATATTCTTGGCAAGGATAATATCACAGATCACATCAGCAAGGCTCTGAAACGTGCAGAAGAGATTATAGAGAAGAAAACTGTTAATAGTTAATAGTTAATAGTTTACAGGCTGTAGACCATCAAATAAAAAAGATGCATTGCTGGATATACCAGTAATGCATCTTTTTTTATTGTCATCAAGTAACTGTTAACTATAAACTGTTAACTATCAACTATTACAAAACCTTTCCCAGAAACTCCTGCAATCTTGGCGATTTCGGATGGTTGAATATTTGCTCAGGAGTTCCGTCTTCCGTGATATAGCCGTCACTGAAGAAGAGTACACGGTTGGCCACTTCTCTTGCAAATCCCATCTCGTGGGTCACCACCACCATCGTCATTCCCTCGGCAGCAACATCTTTCATCAGCTGCAGCACCTCTCCCACCATTTCCGGATCAAGAGCCGAAGTCGGCTCATCAAAGAGGATTACCTCAGGATTCATCGCTAAGGCACGGGCGATAGCTACGCGCTGTTTCTGTCCGCCCGACAGACTGTCGGGATAACTGTCGGCCTTATCCAGTAATCCGATACGGGTCAGGAGTTCCGTTGCCTTCTCATCAGCCTCTTCCCTTGTCATCTTACCCAATTCTACCGGAGCCAGCATGATGTTGCGGCGTATGGTCATATTAGGGAAGAGATTGAACTGCTGGAATACCATACCCACCCTCTGGCGCATTCGGTTGATATCAACATCGCTTGATGTAATATCCATATCATCGATAAAGACTTTACCCTCGGTAGGTTCTTCCAGAAGGTTGATGGAACGCAGGAAGGTACTCTTGCCACAACCCGACGGACCGATGATGGCAACCACCTCACCTTTACTCACCGAGGTGGTAATGCCTTTCAGCACCTCGTTGTCGCCGAAGCGTTTACGAAGTCCTTCTATCTTGATTATTTCGTTCATTTTATCCATTGTTTTAAAGCTTTTGCCCTTTCAGGATCCCTCATTTCCTTTCGCTCTTTCTCAGTCTCTTCTCCAGCCTTCTCACTCCAACGTTCAGTCCGAGAACAAGAACGAGATAGAGGCAGGCTACTACGCCCAACGGCATCATCGCTTCGTAAGTAATGCTTCGGATGATGTCGGAACCCTTGGTCAAGTCTACCAGTCCGATATAACCGCTGATAGAGGTTTCCTTGAGCAGAGTGATAAGCTCGTTACCCATAGCCGGAAGCACATTCTTGAAGGCTTGCGGAAGGATGATGAGACGCATCGTCTTGCCATACGAAAGACCAAGACTTCTGCCCGCCTCCATCTGACCATTATCCACCGACATAATGCCCGAGCGGATTACCTCGGCAATATAAGCTGCCGAGTTCAAGCCGAAGGCGATGACAGCCACCAGTATCTTATTGACATCTGCTGATGCAAACACCACATAATAGATAATGAGCAACTGCACCATGGTTGGCGTGCCTCGCATGATGGTAAGGTACAGCTGGCAGAGCATGTTCGGAATCTTCCAGTCGCCCTTACGTTCATGACGTGCTCTGACAATAGCTATCAGCGTTCCGAGTATCACGGAAAGGATGATGGCGAAGAAGGTGATGATGAGTGTATTGCCCAAGCCCTGCAACAGATACTGATAACGGTTGTCATCTATGAAGCAGGATTTAAACTTATCTATCACTCCCGGCTGGTTACCAGCTGCTTTCACTTCATTGGAATTCACCATGATAACCTGTCGCACATCGGCATAGGAATCTGTAAATCCGATATTCTTCTTCCGTTCAGGAGTAACCGTGATGCCGGCAATACCCGCATCTGCCTGTACAGAGGTGATGATGGCATCAAACTCCATATCGAGAATCTCGACATCCACGCCCAGCACATCGCCGATGGCATTCGCCACATCCACGTCGATGCCCACAATCTTGCCATTCTGGTAATATTCGAAAGGCTCGAAGGTAGCGTTGGTGGCAAAACGGAGACTCGTCTTCAAGCCGAGTTTCTGCAGCGCTTCCGGTCCCACCTTCTTCACCTCAGAAGTCTTTGGCGTATAAGCCACGGCTATGCCCCGTTCCAGATGGCGGTTGACGATGGAATCGATGACGCCATTCTCTTTCAGGATACGGATGGCATGATTGATGGACTGCTGCAACTCAGCATGATCCTTAGCCACGCAGATGGCGAAAGAGGATGCATCGAAGGTTTCGGGCAGGATACGGAGCGATGGGTTCACCCGCTGGAATGCCTTGGCTGGCGCCTCATCGGTCACCATGCAGTCTATCTTACCCTGCAGGAGTGCCTGGATGGCATCGGCTCCCTTGTTATACCGTTCTACCTTGGTACCGCCACCTTCCTTTTCCAGCTCCGTAGCTAGTCCGTCGCTAGTGGTACCGAGCTGCACACCAATCACAGCCCCCTTCAAATCAGTCTTGCTCTTGATTTGCCTGTCAGCATCTGACGCTCCCGAGCCACACGCCACGAAGAGCACACTCAGGAGTAAAGTCAAGAAGCCCAGCTTAAACTTTCCCGTTTTTCTGTATTTCATCATTCCAGGCATTCGTTTATTGTTGTTTCAAATACTCAGCACACATCTCTGCACATCTTTCTCCGTCTACACCAGCCGATACGATTCCGCCTGCATAACCAGCACCTTCGCCACATGGGAAGAGTCCCTGGATGCGGACATGCTGCAAGGTTTCGCGGTCACGGACGATGCGGACAGGCGATGAGGTTCTCGTCTCCATCGCTATCAGTGTAGCCTCGTTGGTCAGGAAACCATGGGCGTTCTTGCCGAAGGTCTTGAAGCCTTCCTGCAGTCGCTTGCTCACGAAAGACGGCATCCAGAAATGCAACGGACTCGAAATCAAGCCTGGAGCATAGCTGCTCTTTGGCAGATCATAACTCAAACGATTGTTCACGAAGTCAGCCATGCGCTGTGCCGGTGCAGTCTGCTTCATGTTGCCCTGCTGCCAGCATTGCTTTTCCACGATTTCCTGGAAGTACATCATTTGGAGTGAAGAGTGAGGAGTGAAGAGTGAAGCATTCTCCTGCGCCTTCATTTCCTGCTGTTCGATGACAGACTGATGTTCCTTCACAAACTGCGCCACATCCTCGGGATGAGTTTCCACCACCATGCCCGAGTTGCTCCAGGCTGTACCGCGGTTGCTCGGACTCATACCGTTCACCACTAACTGTTCCGGTCCTGTAGCAGCCGGAATCACAAAACCGCCCGGACACATACAGAAGCTATAGACACCTCTGCCATCTACCTGAGTAACAAAGCTATATTCGGCAGCAGGCAGATATTTTCCTCTACCACTCTTATTGTGATACTGAATCTGGTCGATGAGTTGGGAAGGATGTTCCAGACGCACACCCACGGCGATGCCTTTTGCCTCGATATCTATCTTTGCCGAAGCGAGATAACGGTATACATCGCGGGCACTATGGCCCGTTGCCAGGATAACCGGTCCGCGATAAGTTTCCTCAGCACCCGTAGCCAGATTCACGGCTTCTACACCTATCACCCTATCGCCAGCTGCGGCATCAGGTGCCGTCAGCTTACCTTCACTCTCAAGGATCAGACGAATCATCTTGGTCTGGAAATGCACTTCGCCGCCACACTTGATGATGGTGTTGCGCATGTTTTCAATGACGCGTGGCAACTTGTCGGTACCGATATGCGGATGGGCATCTGCCAGGATATTGGTATTGGCACCATGCTGGCAGAATACGTTCAGAATCTTATCTACACTTCCCCTTTTCTTGCTTCGTGTATAGAGTTTGCCGTCACTATAAGCACCGGCTCCACCTTCACCGAAACAGTAGTTGCTCTCACCATCTACCTTCTGAGTCTTGGTAATGTTAGAGAGGTCCTTCTTGCGTTCGCGCACATCCTTGCCTCGCTCCAGCACGATAGGACGGTAACCCAGTTCTATCAGGCGCAGGGAAGCAAAGAGACCGCCAGGTCCCTCACCCACAACGATAACACGAGGTCTGCTGCTCACATCCGGATATTCGGTATGGACATACTGGTCGTCCTGCGGAAATTCGTTGATATAAGCACGCACCTTCAGGTTGACGAAGATGGTGCGCTGACGGGCATCTATGCTTCTCTTCAAAACCCTCACCTGGTTGAGCGTTCTTACATCCAATCCCTTTTCTTTGGCGAGATAACGCTTGATGCCTTCCTCGCTTGCTGCCTGTTCGGGCAGAATTCTTATCTGGTATTCTTGAATCATTTACTTTGAGCTTTGAACTTTATGATTAGTTTTATAAAAGTGACAAGTGACCGATTCCATATTACGGATTTCGCATTACATTCACAATTCACTTTTCACTTTTACTTTTTCATGCTTCCATTGTAGCCAGCACTTCGAGCGTATCCAGCTGATACATGGTGAACTTACCATCTTCCAATGTTGCAAAGGTTGGCGGATTGCCACCCTTCGGGAAGGTGATGCTGCCGGTATTTACGATGGCCTGCCCCTTCTCGTTATGAGAGAGTTCCCAGAGATGGGAGTGGCCATAGATCATAGCCTCGTAAGGACCCTTCGGCATGTTTTCCTTATTGTATACATGTCCATGAGTCAGAAGATAGCGCTTGCCTCCGTCTACCAGCAAGGCATAGGTCTCCATGATAGGGAAATCGAGGAGCATCTGGTCTACTTCCGCATCGCAGTTGCCACGCACAGCGACAATCTTATCTGCCAGCGCATTCAGTCTTTCTACGATACCCTTAGGATCGATTCCTTCCGGAATGCGGTTGCGGGGACCGTAGTTGATGATATCCCCCATGATGCACATCATGTCACAATGTTCAGCCTCGAAGAAATCGAGGACCTTTTCCAGAGCTGGCAAACAGCCGTGGATATCTGAGAATAAAAGATATTTCATTCGTTCCTTCTTATGTTTGTTATGCTTATGTCTTTTATGCATTGAATTGCAAGCGCAAAATTAAGCAAATAATCCGAAACACCCAAACATTTCAACGTTTTTTATATATATAATAAGGTATAAGGGAGAGGAAGAGCCTATAATTATCTACTGAAATAGCTTTTTTATCTACAATATGCTACTTTTTTATTAAAATCCTTGGCAGTTTGATATATTATTCGTACTTTTGCCCTCAAGTTCTGCTTCGGCCCCGGTCGTTTCGGGGGAGGCATTACATTACCAACGTAAAATTCAAGAACATATGAAAGTATTAAAATTCGGCGGAACATCAGTTGGTTCCGTAAAAAGCATCCTCAGCTTGAAACGTATCGTTGAAAACGAGGCTAAGAAACAGAGTGTAGTGGTTGTCGTGAGCGCGCTTGGCGGCATCACGGACAAACTCTTGCAAACCTCTCAACTTGCCCTCAAGGGTGATGAACAGTGGAAAGTAGAATTCGAAGCCATGGTTGATCGCCACCACAAGATGATAGATACCATCATCACCGACACTACAGACAGAGAAAACTTATTCAAATCGGTTGATGCCCTCTTCGAGCAGTTGAAGAGCATCTATTTTGGTGTGTACCTCATCCACGACCTCAGCGAGAAAACGCAGGATGCCATCGTGAGTTATGGTGAAAGACTCAGTTCCAAGATTGTTGCCACTTTGATTCGTGGAGCCAAATGGTTCGACTCCCGCAACTTCATCAAGACTGAGCGCAAGAACGGCAAAGGCAAGCATGTACTCGACAGCGAGTTGACCAACAAACTGGTAAAAGAAGCCTTTGCAGAAATTCCACGCATATCTCTCGTTCCGGGTTTTATCAGTCGTGACAAGAACACAGATCGCACCACCACCCTTGGCCGTGGCGGTAGCGACTACACAGCTGCCATCATAGCAGCTGCCCTCGATGCAGAAGTGCTCGAAATCTGGACTGATGTAGACGGTTTCATGACCGCTGACCCACGTGTCATCAAATCAGCTTATACCATCAACGAACTGAGTTACGTTGAGGCGATGGAGCTTTGCAACTTTGGTGCAAAGGTCATCTACCCTCCAACCATCTCCCCGGTTTGTGTCAAGAATATTCCTATCAAGGTTAAGAACACCTTCAACCCAGATGCTCCGGGCACCATCATCAAGAACAAGATAGATGGCGACCAGAAGCCTATCAAGGGTATCTCTTCCATCAACGGTACAGCGCTCATCACCGTAACCGGTCTTTCCATGGTCGGTGTGATTGGTGTAAACCGCCGTATCTTCACCGCTCTTGCCAACGAGGGCATCTCTGTGTTCATGGTGTCACAGGCATCATCAGAGAACTCAACCTCTATCGGTGTGCGCGAGCAGGATGTAGAAGAGGCTGTAAAGGTATTGAACAATGAGTTCCACAACGAGATTGCCGATGGTGCCATGTTCCCAATGCACGCAGAGAAGGGCTTGGCTACTATCGCCATCGTGGGTGAAAACATGAAGCATGCTGCCGGTATCGCCGGTAAGCTCTTCGGAACCCTCGGCCGTAGCGGTATTTCCGTCATCGCCTGTGCACAGGGTGCTTCAGAGACCAACATCTCGTTCGTAGTGAAGAGCGATTATCTGAGAAAGTCACTCAACGTACTCCACGACAGTTTCTTCCTTTCAGAATACAAGGTGCTGAACCTCTTCATCTGCGGTGTGGGTACCGTGGGCGGAAAGCTTATCGAGCAGATCAAGAACCAGTATGCCGACCTCATGGAGCGCAGCAAACTGAAGCTCAACGTGGTGGGTATCGCTTCTTCCAAGAACGCCATCTTCAACCGCGATGGTATTGATCTCGAGAACTACAGCGAGGAACTGAAGAAATCAGACCCAAGCACTCCAGAGGTTCTGCGCGATACCATCCTGGCGATGAACATCTTCAACAGCGTGTTTGTAGACTGTACTGCCAGCAAGGATGTGGCCGCTCTCTACCAGAGTCTGCTGGAGCACAACGTAAGCATTATCGCAGCCAACAAGATAGCTGCATCAAGCGAATATGAGAACTACGAGAAACTGAAGAAGACTGCCATCCAGCGTGGTGTAGTATTCCGTTTCGAGACCAACGTAGGTGCCGGTCTTCCTATCATCGGAACCATCAACGACCTCCGCAACTCCGGAGATAAAATCCTTAAGATTGAGGCAGTTCTCTCGGGTACACTCAACTTTATCTTTAACGCCATCTCCAGCGTCGTCCCATTCTCTGAGACCGTGAGACTGGCTAAGGAAAAGGGCTACAGCGAGCCAGATCCACGTATCGACCTGAGCGGTATGGACGTGATTCGCAAGCTGGTGATTCTCTCCCGCGAGGCAGGTTACCGCGTAGAGCAGGAAGATGTAGAGAAAAACCTCTTCGTGCCAGACAAATACTTCAAGGGTTCGCTCGACAACTTCTGGAAGAAACTTCCTAAGCTCGATGCCGATTTCGAGGCTAAGCGCAAGGCGCTCGATGTAGAGCACAAACGCTGGCGCTTCGTTGCTACCCTGGATGGCGGCAAGACAAGCGTAGGTTTGCAGGCTGTGGGTCCTGAGCATCCGTTCTACAATCTGGAAGGTTCCAACAACATCGTGCTACTCACCACCGAGCGCTATAAGGAATACCCTATGATGATTCAGGGCTATGGTGCCGGAGCCAGCGTAACTGCTGCCGGTGTATTCGCCAACATCATGAGTATCGCTAACATTTAACACTTAACATTAAAAAAAGAGATGAAACATATTATCATTCTTGGCGACGGAATGGCAGACCACCCGGTAGAAAGACTGGGTGGAAAGACACTCCTGCAATACGCCAACAAACCCTATATGGATATGCTTGCCAAAAAGGGCAAGACAGGAAGACTCGTTACCGTGCCAGATGGATTCCATCCGGGTTCTGAGGTAGCCAACAGCTCTATCATGGGCTATGACCAGAACGAGGTTTACGAAGGACGCGGACCGCTGGAGGCTGCCAGCATCGGCTATGAACTGGAGCCTACCGACCTTGCCCTGCGCTGCAACATCATCAATGTGCAGGACGGCAAGATTATCACCCACAACGGTGGTAACCTGGAAACGGAAGATGCGGATGTGCTCATCAAGTATCTCAACGATACCCTCGGCAAGAAATATCCTGATGTTAAGTTTGTTACCGGCATCCAGTATCGCCATCTTCTGGTGGTGAAGCACGGAAACAAGCATATCGACTGTGCCCCACCTCATGATCATCCCAACGAGGAATGGCATAAGCTGATGGTGAAACCTATCTTGCCGGAGATTGGAGGCGATGAGGGGCACATCAGCCGTCGTGATACAGCCGACCTTCTGAACCAGCTGATTCTCGAGAGTCAGGAACTCCTGGAGAATCATCCTTTCAATGTGGCGCGCAAGGAGCGTGGCGAACGAATGGCCAATCTTATCTGGCCTTGGGGCGGCGGTTACCGTCCGCACATGCTCACCCTCTCCCAGATGTATCCACAGATCAAGAAGGGTTCTGTGATTTCTGCCGTAGACCTGATTCGAGGCATCGGCCATGACGCCGGTCTGCGCAACATCATCGTTGAGGGCGCTACCGGTCTTGCCAATACCAACTACGAGGGCAAGGCTGCCGCAGCTATCCAGGCATTGAAGGATGGCGACGACTTCGTTTATGTTCACGTAGAGGCAAGCGACGAGGCAGGTCATGATGGCGATCTGGAACTGAAGCTGAAGACTATCGAGAACCTCGACCAGCGACTCATCAAGCCTATCTTCGATGAGGTAAACACCTGGGACGAGCCGGTATGCATCGCAGTTCTCCCCGACCATCCTACTCCGGTAGAGATTCGTACCCACGTCAAGGAGCCTGTACCTTTCATCATCTATTACCCTGGCATTGAGCCGGATAGCGTAGAGAAGTATGATGAGGTAAGCTGCGTGAGTGGCGGTTACGGCATGCTGCAGCTGCAGGAATTCATGAATGCCTTCATGGCGATCAATTAAAATCAACGGCTTCATGATAGTCCCCAAAGCTAATCATAAAGTTCAATGTTCAAATCTCAAAGTTAAAAGTAAAAAATGAAATATTATTCAACAAATAAGAAAGCACCCATCGCCGACCTTCACAAGGCGGTAGTTAAAGGTCTGGCAGAAGACCGTGGTCTCTATATGCCAGAAATCATCAAGAAGTTGCCACAGGATTTCTTCGACAACATCGAGAAACTCTCCTTCCAGGAGATTGCCTATAAGGTAGCAGATGCCTTCTTTGGCGAGGACGTTGATGCCGAGTCATTGAAGAAGATTGTATACGATACCCTGGCATTCGACTGCCCTGTAGTTGAGGTAGAGCCAAACATCTACTCTCTCGAGCTGTTCCATGGTCCTACCCTCGCCTTCAAGGATGTGGGTGCGCGCTTCATGGCCCGTCTCCTGCAGTACTTCGTACGTCAGGAGGGCAAGGAAGAGGTGAATGTGCTCGTAGCTACATCGGGCGATACCGGTTCGGCTGTTGCCAACGGTTTCCTCGGCGTTGACGGCATCCATGTTTACGTGCTCTATCCTAAGGGCAAGGTGAGCAAGATTCAGGAGAGCCAGTTCACTACCCTCGGCCAGAACATCACAGCCCTCGAGGTAGATGGCGTATTCGACGACTGCCAGGCACTGGTGAAGTCTGCGTTCATGGACGAGGAGCTCAACAAGCACATGAAGCTCACTTCAGCCAACTCTATCAACGTAGCCCGCTTCCTGCCTCAGGCATTCTATTATTTCAATGCCTATGCCCGCATGAAGGAGAAGGGTCTCGCCGACAAGCTGGTTATCTGCGTGCCTAGCGGCAACTTCGGCAACATCACAGCCGGACTCTTCGGTCATGAGATGGGATTGCCTATCCACCGCTTCATCGCAGCCAACAACGCCAACGATATCTTCTACGAGTATCTGCAGACAGGCAAGTATAATCCTCAGCCTAGCAAGCAGACCATCGCCAATGCCATGGACGTAGGCGACCCATCAAACTTTGCCCGCATCTACGACCTCTACAAGGGCGATCACGATGCCATCGCTGCCTACATCGGTGGTGCTACATACAAGGACGAGCAGATTGCAGAAACCATGAAGCAGTGCTACAATGAAACCAAATATGTGCTTGACCCTCACGGAGCTTGCGGCTATCGCGCCCTGAAGGAGCAGTTGAAGCCAGGTGAGGTTGGCGTGTTCCTCGAGACCGCTCATCCAGCCAAGTTCAAGGAGAAGGTAGACAGCATCCTTGACAGCGACATTGAGATTCCTGCACGCCTTGCAGAATTCATGAAGGGTGAGAAGAAGAGCATCCAGATGACCAAGGATTTCGCATCATTCAAGAACTACTTGATGAACGAATAAACCATACATACGGAAAAGCCTTTCTCTTTCTCAGGGGGAAGGCTTTTCCCATTAAAATAAACGCAGACTCAGATTTGTCAGGACAGATGGGTCTTGAATTTTATAACAACAGAAAACGGGAAAAATTTATGAAGATTGTTATTCTAGACGGCTATGCCGCAAACCCGGGAGATTTGGATTATCATCTTCTGGAGAAACTGGGCGAGGTGGTAGTTTATCCTCGCACATCAGATGCAGAGAAAGTGGAACGTGCCAAGGATGCCGACATCATCCTTCTGAACAAGGTGCAGATAGATGCAGAAACGCTGGCGCAGCTTCCTAAACTGAAATACATCGGTATCCAGGCTACCGGTTTCAACGTGGTAGACATCGAGGACTATGTCAAGGGTGTGCTGCCCTATGAAATGGACAAGGACTGGCCGCTGGCGGCGCTGGAGACCCAGGCGGTCTGCGCCCGGACCTTTGCCTGCCTGAACACCAAGCACCTGTCTGCCTACGGCTTCGACGTGTGCAGCTCCACGGACTGCCAGGTGTACAACGGCGTTGGAAACGCCACCT
>ERZ779877.2745-NODE-2745-length-12437-cov-2.055484_pt1 | contig 12437 bp, 11 predicted proteins | sample MGYA00511556_ERZ779877 | MGnify/ENA primary metagenome ERZ779877 (study PRJEB29588, sample SAMEA2159338) | human gut metagenome | biome: human gut; feature: human-associated habitat; material: faeces | place: Denmark | collected 2008/2010 ...
TACACAAAAAAAGACGGTTCCCAATGGAAACCATCTATGAGTCTGCTCTTATAAGCCGTGTTCTGTTTTTCAACTCATCATTTATCTTAGATTTCTCTACCTAGCATCCGTTCAATTCCTTTTGCTAGACTCCCCTACCAAAATTTGGGTTTCTGCCTCGCGAAGTTTACCCCTTTTCACCCTGTCATTTCTAACAGTATTCGTTTCTGTGGCACTTTATGGCTAGTTCCATATCTTACGACTTAGGCGTTCACCGTTGTCATTTCTGCCTGAGGTTATTGGCCTCAGCACGATCACTACTATCATCTCAGATAGTGGCAGCACGGACTTTCCTCTGTTTCCAGCGATCAGTTCTCGCAGACTATATTAATCTTTATTTTTATGATAGACTTCTCTTTCTAATTGAGAAATACGTCTGAGGACATCGACATTGTTATTCAAGCTCTCTTCCATGACGTGTGCATTATCTCTTTGATCCTGTCTTTCTCTTAATAATTCATTGAGTTTTCTTCTTAAAGCAGCATTCTCTTTTTGAAGACTTTCAATTTCATCATAAGATTCATTCAACATAGATTGAAAATTCAGATAATCTTCTTTCACAATATCAAGATAACTATCTACCTCATTTGCGCTATAGCCTTTTGATTCAATAGAAAATTCTTTATTAAGGATTCTCTTCGGGCTTAATCGAATCTTGTTTTCCATCGTCTTCACTCCTCATAAATATTCTACAAAAAACAAGAATAATTGCAAGTAAAAGTTTCTTACAATGGAAAAACAGTGCATATACACGCCACAATCAAAGCCGGTAAAAGGTTTGCAACACGTATTTTTGTATTAAATACAAGATTAACACCTACACAAAATATAAGTATTGAACCTATATATGAGAGAGCACTCATAGCTGATGCAGTAATAAAAGGACTGATCAGACTTGATAAAAGAGTGATTGTTCCCTGAAATAAGCCTACTGGGACAAAAGAGAATAAGCATCCCTTACCTAGAGTTGCACTCATGACAAGAATAATCACAAAATCGAGTATTGCTTTTGCGAAAAGAATAGAATGATCGGCATGGATTCCATCTTCAATAGAACCTACAACTGCCATCGCACCAATACAGACTGTTAAAGATGCTGTCACAAAGCCATCTACAAACTTCTTATCTTTCGCATTTCCAGTTTTTATTTTAAGCCATTCACCAAAGTGAATCATCTTGCCATCTAAATCCAGCATTTCTCCTACAATCGCACCAAGAGACATCATCATAGTACCTGTTGTATCGATAGTGCCACCCTTTATTACAAGCATTTTACTTAATGCTCCTGCAATACCTATGAAAATAACAGCGACGCCATCTGCCTTCATCAAAGTATCCTGCATGGACTCCTTTAAATGATTTCCAAAGACCATACCTGCAATACCTGCTATAATAATAGCACTGCAGTTAATAATCGTACCTAATCCAAACATAGTTATAAAAAAACTTTCATCAAAGATGAAAGTTATCCCTTCAGACCTCTAGATTGACGATCCATATCTTCTACTACGATGTCATAGATTTCACCTAATGTAGAACAATATTCTAATAACTGCCATGGTTCATTTGTATGGAAATGAATTTTAATTAAGTCTTCATCACCTACTGCAAGAAGGCAGTCTCCTTTAAAATGTTCAGTAATGTAATCATTGATTTCATCTTCATCTAAGTCATGACCATCAATTAATAATTGTGTATCATATCTAAATTCTAAAGCCATATTAATAATCCTCCTAATACAAAAAGTATATCATTATTTGTATTATCAGTCCATTATGATAAAATACTTTTTGAGGTGATTCCATGAAAATTCTTGGCATTATTACAGAATATAACCCCTATCATCTAGGCCATCGCTTACATCTTCAAGAAGCTAAAAAACTAATTTTGCCTGATTTAACGATATGCGTTATGAGTTCTTCTTTTGTACAAAGAGGGGACCCTGCCATAATCAGCTATCAAAAAAGAGCTGCAATCGCAATAGAAGAAGGCATAGATATCGTTATAGAACTTCCACTTGTTTATGCCTGTCAGAGTGCAGATTATTTTGCGAAAGGTGCCGTAACATTACTTCATGAAATGGGCGTGACTGATCTTGTATTTGGCAGTGAGGATGGCAATATAGAGACATTCATAGAAATAGCTGAAGGTATTGAGCAAGACCCTGATACTTACAATATGAAAGTTAAAGAAGGTATGAAGGATGGATTACGTTATCCTGATGCTTGTAATCAAGCTTTACAGTTTATTTTAAATAAGGAAGTGAGAACACCTAATGACTTATTAGGATTAAGTTATGTCAAAGAGGTGGTTCATCATCATTATCCTATTTCTATGCATTGTATTAAGCGTACTAATGATTATCATGCAAAAGATATTGAACAAATTTCCAGTGCAACTTCTTTACGTATTGCGTTGAAGCATGGAATTGATGTAGCCCATCAATTACCTGGATATGAAACTTATAAAGATTCTCATTTCTTTACGCTAGAAGAGTTCTATCCCTATTTAAAGTATTTAATTACCTTTACTCCTCTTGAAGGGCTTCATATGATTGAAGAAGGTTTGGATGACCGCTTGTATAAAGTGAATCAAGAAACCTGCAATTTAGAGGAACTCATCAATGCTTTAACAAGTAAACGTTATACAAGAAGCAGAATACAAAGAATGCTTATTCATATTCTTCTTCATAACACAAAAGAGGAAATAAAAAAAGCCATGGATATTGATTATATTCATATCCTAGGCTTATCTACTAAAGGACAGCGTTACATCAAAACAGCTAAAAAGAATACTGAATATAAAATCATCACTAATATCACAAAACATAAGCATCTTGCTTTAGATATTGAAAAAAGAGGAGCACAGCTTCTTGATTTAGTGAATCCAGGCTTTTTTAAAGAAACAATTAAAGCGATTCCTTATCGTAAAATTGATTTAAAATAAAGGCAACACCATCATCATTATTACTTAAAGTAACATGATCCGCTTTTTCTTTTAAGTCATCAGGGGCATTGTCTACTACATAACTTACCCCTGCAATATCTAACATATCTTCATCATTATAATAATCTCCAAAAGCGATTGTATTCTCTAATGGTATTTGATAATGATGGGCCACCGTTTGTATCGCATTGGCTTTAGTGGCTTCTTTATTGGTGATTTCTAGATAATAAGAAGCACTACGTGTTATATGTAAAGAAGGATATGTTTCCTTTAAATAAGAAGTGACATGATCAATAGATCCAATACAGACTATTTTATGAATGGTCTGTATTTTTTTAATGTCTTCTAATCCAATCTTAATCGATATTTTACCAATATAAGACTCTTCTATCGAATGATCTTTAAAATATTGATTTGTAGAATACCAGTGATTACCATCATAAATATTCCAATCTAAATCATCACAATAAGAACATATATCATAGACAATATCCGTTGGTATTGTATAAGAGATGATTTTATCCTTCAAAATAATCATTGCTCCATTATGGGCTACTAGAGGTGCTTTATAAGGGACAAATAAGCGAATACTTTCAGGAAGTCTTGAAGAAATAGGAATAAACAAATCATCATGTGCATACACCTTCTTTATAGCCTGTAATGTCATATCAGAAAGCGTATTATCACTATGAAGAAGTGTTCCATCTAAATCTGAAAAAATCAGTTTCATAAGAAAAAAAGATCAGTGTAAGCACTGATCTTAACCTCTTAACACGGCATTATGGTCCTTCTTGCAGGCTTCAAGAATTTTTTCCATAGCTGAGTTGATTGTTGCATCATCTAATGTACGAGATGGATCCTGGAATAATAGTGAGATAGCCAATGACTTCTTACCTTCTTCCATATGTTCACCTTCATAAACATCAAATACTTCTGCACTCTTTACAAGCTGTTTGCTTGCACGTTTGATTGTCTTAACAACATCTGCTGCAGGTACTTTTGAATCAACAACTAAAGCGATATCACGAGATACTGCAGGATATAGAGGAATGGCTTTGAATTTTAAAGCACGAGTACGTAATGCAAGAATAGCTGTTAAGTTCAATTCTGCCACATATGTATCGTTGACTTCATAAGCCTTTGCTTTTGCAGGATGTACTTGTCCAATGACACCTACAATTTCCTTACCCATCTTGATATAACCACTTCTACCTGGGTGGAAATCCTTATTGTCTGCTTCTACCTTTTCAAAAGTATAACGTGATTCTTCAATACATAATTTCTTGAATAATGTTTCTACGAAACCTTTCACAAGATAAAAATCAACGGCTTCCTTCTTACCCATCCAAGGAACATTAACATAGTCTCCACTTACTGCAATTGCTAAGTTAGACACTTCCTTGTCAGAATATGTATTCGCAATTTCAAAGATGTTAACATCCTTATTTGAATGTGCATTGTTGTAATGAATTGTCTGTAAAAGAGAACCAATAAGCGATTTTCTTGCAGCGCTTCTTTCTTCACCTAAAGGGCTCATTAACTTAACTGTATTGTCTAAAGAATGGAATAAGTTGAATTCATTGACAGTTGCTTCACTTGTTAATGTATAAGTTAATGTTTCATGTAAACCAAGGTCTACAAGTGTATGTCTAATTAACTGTTCTTTAGACTGCTTTGGTGTTAAGACACCATCTGTCATATTCATGACAGGTAAAGTAGTTGGAAGATTATCATATCCATAGATACGTGCGACTTCTTCCACTAAATCTGCATCCATAGTAATATCATTACGATATGTAGGAACAGTTACAGTAAATAATTCATCTTCTAATGTATATTCAAAGCATAAGCTATCGAAGATATCAGATACTTCTTTAACAGTTAATGAAGTACCAAGTAAGCCGTTTACTCTTGATAATTCGATAGTGACAGTTTTTCTTGTTTCATCAAGAGGTGTATGTACTGTTTCATAAATAGTTTCAGCATCCGCAAACTGTACTAATAAATCAGTGCAGCGATCTAATACCTTTAATGAACTCATTGTATCAATAGCACCCTTGATATAATGCTGTGATGCATCTGTTAATAAGTTCATACGTCTTGCTGTATTTCTTAATGCAGCACCATCAAAAGTAGCTGCTTCAATAACGATATTCTTTGTATTGTCATCAATCTTAGTGTCATTACCACCCATAACACCAGCAACACAGCCAATGCCATCATCAGTTGATACAATAACATCTTCAGGTAAGATTTCATATTCATTTTCATCAAGAAGAACAGCCTTCTGATTGAATCCAGTCTTGATGACGAAAGCCTTCTTTACAAGCTTATCATAGTCATACATATGAATAGGCTGACCTGTTTCAACCATGACGAAGTTTGAGATATCTACAATATTATTAATAGGTTTGATACCTGATGCAAGAAGTGCATTCTGCATCCATTTAGGTGATTCTTTAGTTGTTACACCCTTCACCAATTTAGCACCAAAGAATGAGCATAAAGGAGTTTCTACATGAACTTCAATTTCACTCTTTTCTTCAGGATATTTCTTGATTTCTGGTAAAGTAACTTTTCTACCTAATACAGCAGCTGCTTCATAAGCTAGAGACTGCATAGCCATACAATCAGCTCTATTTGGTGTTAAACCAATATCAAGAATATAATCATCTAAACCAAGATAAGTTAGTGCTTCTGTCCCTACTGGTGCATCTTCTGGTAATACATGAATACCAGCTTTATCTTCTTCTTTTAATAAACGGCTATCTAATCCAAGTTCTGCAATAGAACAGATCATACCATCAGACTTTTCGCCTCTAATAGCACCTGAAGAAATCTTACCACCTTCAAGTTCACATCCTGGTAATGCCACAATAACCTTTTCCCCAGCAGCCACATTAGGTGCACCACAGACAATCTGTCTTACTTCACCAGGGGCAGTTTCTACCTGACAGATATGAAGATGGTCAGAATTAGGATGTTCAATACATTCCTTTACATAACCAACAACAAGCTTAGTCCCTTTCGCAAGAGGTTCCTGTCCTTCTACTTCTAATCCAATACGAGTGATCTTTTCTGCGAGTTCTGCAGGATCTTGATCATCTACTTTCACATATCTATTTAATAAATGTAAACTAGCTAACATATACTACTCCTTTCTTTCGAACTGTTCTAAGAATCTTAAGTCATTATTGTAGAAATCACGGATATTATCAATATCATATTTCAACATAGCAACTCTTTCTAGTCCGATACCAAATGCAAATCCCTGGTATTCCTTAGGATCAAATCCACACATTTCTAATACATGAGGGTTGACCATACCAGCACCTAATACTTCAATCCATCCAGTACCCTTACACATAGCACAGCCTTTACCACCACAGTTGGCACAAGAGATATCTACTTCTACACTTGGTTCTGTGAATGGGAAATAAGAAGGTCTCAAACGAATTTCACGTTTTTCACCAAACATCTTCTTAGCGAAAACATCTAGTGTACCTTTTAAATCACCCATAGTAATATTCTTATCAATAACAAGTCCCTCACACTGCATGAACTGATGTGAATGAGTGGCATCATCATCATCACGACGGTATGTCTTACCAGGGCAGATAACTTTAATAGGGCCTTTACCCTTTGCTTCTAACATCACATGTGCCTGTACAGGAGAAGTATGTGTTCTCATTAATGTATTTTCATCAATATAGAACGTATCCTGCATATCGCGCGCCGGATGATCCTGCGGTGTGTTTAACGCCGTGAAGTTATAGTAGTCGGTCTCAATCTCGGTTCCCTCGTACACTTCAAATCCCATGGATGCAAAAATGTCAATGAGCTGGTTGCGCACCTGTGTGACCGGATGCAGATTGCCCTTTTCGTGTTTTACTGCCGGCATTGTGACGTCGATCTTCTCCGCCTCATATCTCTTCCGGAGCGCCTCAGCCTCCAGCTTTTTCATCTTCTCTTCCATGATCGTCTCAATGGCGGTGCGGGTGTCGTTGACCCACTGTCCGACCTTCGGGCGGTCTTCCGGCGCTACGTCTTTCATTCCCTTTAACACCGCAGTAAGTTCACCCTTTTTTCCAAGCACTGCCTGGCGGACTTCATTCAGGCGGTCTAATCCATCAGACCCTTCAATCTCTGCTATTGCTTTTTCTCTGATCTGCTGCAATTTTTCTTTCATTTCTAATTCTCCTTTAAACTATTTCAGACATCAAAAAAGGAACCATCCATCCCTGCTCTAGGGACGAATGATTCCGCGGTACCACCCTGTTTCTTCTCTTCATATCACCAAAGAAAAGCTCTCAATTCATACGTAACGTGTATCCGACGTCATCCACTACTTTCACTTCACAGATGCAGCTCCTGTGCGAACTTCAAGTCCAGGTCTTATCCTAAACGGGCTTCCAGCCGATGACCCGCTCTCTCTGAAAGAGTCTCCTGCACTCTACTGATATCTTACGATACCCGGAATCGCTTCCGTACACATTCACAGCCTTTGATTTTTCTGAATTCTGTATAGCATTTTAGCACAGCAGGCGCAAAACATCAAGCTTTTTTATTCCTGCTGGTTTTAAAGCGCTTCCACCATTTGCGGAAGTAAGCGTTGAACACCACATTTACCTCGGCGGACATCATCATGATGTACATGCAGAAGTAAAGCCACAGCATAATCAAGGCAATAGTCGTCAGGCTGCCGTACATGGAAAAACCGTTAAAATAGTCCACGTAGACAGACAGTCCGAAGGAAAAGACATACCACGCTACCCCGCAGATCACAGCCCCCGGCAGCTGCCCGCGGAAGGAAAGCTTCCGGTTCGGCAGCGCCGTAAAGATTACATCGAAAAATGCGATCAAAAGCGCCAGCATCACAAGCCCGCGGAAATGTGCCAGCACCCGCGAGGCATGCTCTAAAATCGGAACGTACTGTGTGGCAAGTACCTTTAACTGGTTTCCGAACACCAGAACCAGCAGGGTAAAAACAATCGCCACCAGAAAAACCACCGTATAGACGACCGCCCAGAATCTGAGCACAAACCAGTTCCTCGTCTCCTCCAGATCATTGACCGAGTTCAGTCCGTCCGTCATGTACTGGACGCCCTTGGCCGCTGACCAGATCGCGATGATCGCCGTGATTGAGATAATTCCCATGGATCTGCTGTACACCTCATCCACGAGCGATATCAGAAACGGAGAGACATACTCCGGCATCAGATGACGGATGATCTCAAGCAACATGGACTCTGTCACCGATGTATATTGCAGCAGAGACGAGAACACCATCAGAAACGGAATGATGGATAAGATAATAAAAAACGCCGACTGCGCCGAATAGGCATTGATCTTGTCTCGCTTGCATTTATCAAGAAAGGATTTGACATTACCAATAAGCTTCCAGATCATATTGCTCCCCTTCAAAAAGCGAATCCGTCAGGATTCATTATTTCATGGTTTCCAGTTTAACGTCATTATAAAAATATTGCAAGATCTCTTCGTAATTCATTCCGGCCTTCGCCATTCCGTTCGCCGCGTTCTGGCTCATGCCGAGTCCATGCCCGTAGCCGCCTCCATATAAAACCATGCCGCCGTCCCCCTGTTTCGTTATGGCAAAAAACGCACTCGGCAGCATCGTCACATCCGTCTGTTCTGTTCCGTCTGCGCACACCAGATTTCCGGCGCAGGCACCCAGAACTTTTCGGATATTATACTCCGTCCGCACAAGGGCGCTTCCCTTCTCATACGTGATCTTTACGGCAAGCAGTGCACCGGAGCTGCCGCGCTCCGCCGCGCTCATGCCGGTCACTTCCCCCAGTGCCTCCACCGATGCTGCATCAGGATTCTGTATTTCCGTAGTCTGACCGGTCGGATAAAAGTTTATATTCTTTGGTGAACTCTTCCACCGTTCCAGCAGTATGGAATTCACTTCATCTGTTTTCCCGTGGTAATCCGCCTCCGCTCTCCAGCGGAAATACCGGCAGTCACTGTCGTATCCATCTGCGGGACTCTGAATATAAGCAAGAAACGCCTCCTCCCCGGAGAGATCCTGCATCTTTCCATCCGTAAGGAGACACGCCGGTGTCAGATAGCCGTATTCCGCCGGATCTTCCACATTCCACACATCAGCTGCGGCGGTGTATCCCATCGACGTGGAAAAATAATACGCCTCCACGATGTTTCCCTGATAGGACAGCACTTCCCCCTGTGTGGCGATTACCGCCTCCCTGGCTGCGTCCGCGTCCGTCACCCGGTTGTATACCTGATACGCGGTGCTGTCATCAATATGTGCGCCGTATTCCGCCAGATCGCCCCGAAGCAGCTGGATACAGGCATAGCTGCGCGCGCAGACCGCCTGTGCTTTCAATGCCTCCGGTTCATAGGATGCCGGCATTTCACTCGGAACGACGTCCTGCAGATACCGTTCCAGCGGCAGACTGTTGACCAGCGTATAGCCGTCCCCCAGGCACCGCACTTCCATGCTGCCCCCGTAGCCGTTAGAAAGCTCTGCGCCATCTGCATCACAGATCACCACGCAGCCCTCCTGCTCCGGCGTCACCGTAAATGTTCCCTGTGTATCTCCTGTCATCTGATCGGATGCAGCAATCAGCGTCTGCGCGGCTACCTGTGTTGTCTCTCCCTGCCAGGTGACCGCTGCGTCTGACGTACATTTCAGATAGACGGACTGACGGCATTTTGTTCCGTCATCCCCCAGGAGCAGCACACGGATTTCGCGGATGACTGCCGGCTCGCGGATTAAAATGGCGCAGACCTGCTTCTCCCCCGTCACATACTCCACGTTCATATTGCCGAGGGTCACATCGGAAATGGATTTTTCCGACACTTCCCCATAGGTCTGGTACACTGGCAGTTTTCCGGTATGGCAAAGCTTCCCGTATCCTTTGATCTCGATGGTCTCATCGTCATAGGACAACAGTTCTCCCTCGATGGTCTCCTGCTTTACACGCAGTGCCGTAAGTTCCCCGTCCGCCAGCACAATATCACAGACACAGGGGGCGACATCCTCCGCTAAGGATACCGCATCCTTGTGGTATGCCGCGCCCGCATACAGAAAATCCACGCCGTCCTCGGAACAATCCGTAAGGTATGCATTGTCCAGCGTAAATTCCTTCTTCAGCGTTCCAACGACTCCGATGCACCGGTTTTCCACGCAGTAACCTTCATATCCATTCCACTGCTTAAAATAGCTGGCCGGAAGCACCGTGCAAAAGTCTCCCTTATTTGTTATAATCACATTCTGGTTCTCCGCCTCCATGACATCCACAACCAGAAACTCCATTTTCGTCACGACATGTTCCATATCAAGCAGGTCCAGAATCTGACCGTAGACGTAATTCCAGTCTTCCCGGGATACTTTCTGCTGTTCCCTCATGACGGGGAGCTCTATGTAATCGGACAGTTGCAGCTTTGCGAGCAGTTCCCCAAGTACTTCCCCGGTCAGCCTGTCTTCGGGAAATGTCTCAAAAAAGGCTTTCCAATCTTCCTTCCCGTATACTCCAAAGGAGAGTTCCTCTTTTATTTCCGCAAGTTCCACCCGGTCTTCGGGCAATGTTTCCTGCTCCCTTAACTGTCTGTCCCGATATCCAGACGCAAGCGCACCCGCCACAAGCAAAAGCATCAGACAAGCGATGCCGATGTGCGCCTTTACGCCACTTTTTTTTGTTCTCTTTCCCATTTCATACTTCCCATCACGCTTTATGCCTTGCCCCAGAATTCTCTGCAAAAGAGTAAAAAAACAGAAGCTGCCTCACACAAAGGCAGCTTCTTTCTTCCGTAACTTTTCAACTCTTTGGTACCTGATCTATCTTTCGTATCCGTCATCCTTCGTATCCTGACAGGTTCTCTCTCGTACTGTAAGCTTCTGTTGTATCTCTCGGAATCTTTTGTATCACCCAAAATGCCGTTTCCTACGTTTTTGACTCCTAGCTATAGCTAGGTGGGTAACCGCATGTCGGTTTCTGCCTTCCACTGCTCGCGTACCTTGCGGTACTGGTGGCTTGACATCTGCCTCCAAATATAAGAATCCCATAAAAGTAAATGTAGGTTCAAAAATGTAGGGTGTCGCACATCCCAGGCTGTTTCTTACTGGTTTTATTATACTTTAATATGCCCCGATCTGCAACCAAAAATTAGTGCCAAATTCTGTGCGCATTTCTATTTTTTTTCTGAATGTAAAATGCGCCGCGCATCTTTAATGATTATTGCTCGGGAAATACGGACGCAGCGTATTTGCCATCTGTGCAATCGGCATGCTCTGCAGCCACACTCTTCCCGGTCCCGTAATCACGGTATTAAAAATACCCTCGCCGCCGAAGAGCATATTCTTCACTCCCGGCACCGTCTTCACTTCGATCTTGCAGGAGCCTGTCATGGCTGCAAGGTATCCCGTGTCCACAACAATCTGCTGTCCGGGTGCAAGTTCATATTCTTTAATATAACCATCAAATTCCAGAAATGCGGTTCCACTTCCGGAAAGCTTCTGCATAATAAATCCCTCTCCTCCGAAAAGTCCGCTCCCGATTCTCTGCTGAAAGAACACGGACAGATCCACGCTGGATACAGCAGCAAGAAATGCCGATTTCTGCACGATCAAATCCTGTCCCGGTACAATATCAAACGCCCGGATTGATCCTGGGAACGACGATGCAAACGCGATCATCCCATTCCCGTTCATTGCCGTGTAGCGGTTTAAGAAAATACTTTCCCCCGAAAGCGCTCTTCCAAACATCTTGCCGATGCCGCCACCAGTCGTCTCCATTTTCATATTCGGGGACATCCACGACATGGCACCACTCTCCGTAATCATTACCTCTCCCTGCTCCAGATTGCAGATGACAACTGGAAGCGGTTCTCCCTCAATCGAATATCTCATAACGCTCTCCTTCCTCTGTTGCGGACGCCCTACATCCGCTGTCCTTTTTTCAGCTCTGTCTCAGTAAAAGCGCCCGGCAGAAGCTCCTCCAAGGTAAAAATCTTATATGTTCCGTCCTCCTTTACCAGGATGATCTGAAACGTATCCGCCTTGCAGAACTCCGACATTACCTGTCTGCACACGCCGCACGGATACAGATAATCGTCCGCGTCACCGCTGATGGCGATTGCCGTAAAATCACGCTCCCCTTCGGATACCGCCTTGAAAAACGCCGTCCGCTCCGCACAGTTCGTCGGTGTGTACGCGGCATTTTCGATGTTGCATCCCGTATAAATCTTACCATCTGCAGTAAGAAGCGCCGCACCTACCCTGAAATGGGAATATGGTACATACGCATGTTCCTTTGCCTCGATTGCCTTTTTTGCCAGCAACTCTATATTCAGATCCATCCTGTATCCTCCCTTTTTACATCTGATGATCCTTTTTTATTGTAATAGACTCTTCTGAAAAAAGAAAGCATTTTTTGAAAAAATCTTTTATAAGATGTCCGATTTTTCAA
>ERZ779877.2747-NODE-2747-length-12416-cov-4.824610_pt1 | contig 12416 bp, 10 predicted proteins | sample MGYA00511556_ERZ779877 | MGnify/ENA primary metagenome ERZ779877 (study PRJEB29588, sample SAMEA2159338) | human gut metagenome | biome: human gut; feature: human-associated habitat; material: faeces | place: Denmark | collected 2008/2010 ...
GTGGGTTCAAATCCAACTCCCGCTACGGCCCGTTGGTCAAGAGGCTAAGACACCGCCCTTTCACGGCGGTAACATGGGTTCGATTCCCGTACGGGTCACCAAAACGAAACAGCTCACCTTTAGGTGGGCTGTTTCGTTTTGCATAATTCAAGGGAATCGAAGGGAGCGGTAGTGAATGACATGCCGGGGGCATGTCAGAGCCGCGACCCGGCTCGCCCGCAGGCGAGGATTCCCGTACGGGTCACCAAAAAGAAGCAGCTCACCATTAGGTGAGCTGCTTCTTTTTGCATAATTCATGGGAATCGAAGGGAGCGAAAAAGTCCATCGACTTGGTCGATGGACTTTTTCATATCTTTTTTGCAACGACGATAAAGCGGCCGCTCTCGGTATGATATGCGCAGGTGGAGAGGGTGAGCAGCTTGTCCCCGGGGCTTATCTGAACTCCGGTGTCGTATAGCTTATTTTCGCCAATGAATTTAACATATTCGGCAAATGACTTTTCGTCGCTGCCGGTGTATTCGTTGTATCTGAAGCCCTCTGCGCTGTCGGACGGCAGCTCGGTCTGTATTGCGGCGACGACCTCGTAGGTCCGCTTTTCGTATATCGTATCAAAGCTTATGTATTTGTGCTGCTTATAAAACTCCTCGCTCTGGTAATCGACGATCACGCCGAACATTGAGCCGTCCTTCATGTGATGTCCGTAAACTATGATGTTATCCGACGTGAGCACATCACACCAGCCGTCAACGAACAGACAGCCGCGGTAAGAGGAGTTACCGTAAAAATCGGTGTGCAGATACTTCTCGTTATCGTGCCGGGAGAACATGACGACGTTGTCAAGCTCCGTTCCGTCGATCTTCAGCCAGCCTATGGTATCGGGATTTTCGGCATAAAGCCCGGCGTATTCATCGAGAACGTCGGGCACGGTGACTTCGGCGTCCTTGAGCTTGTCGATATCTTTGTTCGCCGCAGCGTCGCGCGCGTCGCCTATGAGGTAAAATGCAAGCAGCGCCACGCAGACGAGAAATACAATGAGCGAAACTATCCTTATTACTTTTTGCAGACTTATTTTCATGCCTTGTCCCTGTATTCGAGCATGCCGTAATCAACAAGCTTGTCATAGTTCATGTAGTAAAGATAATATCCGCCCACATTGTGCTGAACGTCGTCGATCCTGACGCGGTAGCCGTCGTGGCGCACCATGAACGTGTCGAGAATGGAGTTGGGATTTGCCATGTACATTGCGTACTCGGGGTAGAAATAGCCGCAGAGCATGTGGTCTGCGCGCTTGTATATCGTTCGGAGAAAGTATTCAAGATCAAATCCGTTGTCGAGGTAATCGACGTGTATTCCGCGCTCGATCATGCGGTCATAGATCTCGAATGTGCTCATCAGGAGTTCGAAATAGGTGTGATACGTTGTGTCGCGGTTGTATATCGTGTCGAGGTTCTCCTGCGCGTTTCTGAGTGCAAAGGTGTAGTAGCGCTCGTCATCGACATACTTTGTTATCTCGTTCATCGAATAAGCCACCCAGTGATCCTTGTACTGAACATAGTCGGCAGATATAAAATGCTCAACGGCGCTTTTTGCCGCGTCGAGCCACTTCTCGTCCGAGGTGAGGGAGTAGAGCCTGCACAGTGCAAAGGTCGCCTCGCCGTCGTAATAAACGGTGCGGAACTGCTCTTTTTTGATAAACTCGCCGTCCAAAACGTGATAGTATTCGCCGCTGTTCTGATCGAGCATGGTGAGTATGCCGTTGCCGAGCTTTATGGCAAGGTCCTTGTATTTGTCCGAGCCGAACGCATCCATGTACTCGGTAAGCGCAACGACGGCAACGCCGCAGCCGCCGAGCTTGATCTCGTCCGATTTCTCCTCGTACAGATACGATATCTCGTCGTTTCGCTCGACTATTGCGTTTTCAACCATGTAATCTATAGCTCTGTCGATAACGGGAACAAGCTCTTCGTTGCCGGTCATCCTGTATTGGCAAACAAGGCTCCAAAGCGTGCTCGCGTGGCGGACAATGTTGTAATTATCAATATTCTTATCGAATCTCGGATAGTAGCCGTAAACAAAGCTTCCGTCGTCCTTGACCTGGTCAATAAGGAAGCCAGAGGCGTTCTTGACAAGCTCGGCGGCGTACTCCTTGTCCACGGTGTCGACCTTGCGCCTGCCGTAATCGTCAATGTCGCTTATGAGATCGTAAACCTCGTCGTTTTCATCGCACATCCAGCCGACGCATTTGAAAACAACATAGCTGTCCGGCAGGGAGGAGAGGGGGCTGCGTCCGGCTTTTTTCAGGTATGTGTTCAGATAACTTTCGTCAACACACTCGTTTTCGTAGTCGAGTATCTTGGCGCCGTTAAGCTCGGCTTCCAAAATCGCCGTTTCAAAGCTTTTGTCAAACGCTATGCCGTATCTGAAAAACTCGGGCCTGTAGTGGTGCAGCTCGGTTGAAAACTCGACCGTATCGTATGTTTTTGCCTCGCTCATGAGGTCGGCTTTGAGCCAAATAGCATTGCAATTTTCGTTTTCAATGAAGCTTTTTGCCTGATTGTATGCGCTCAGCCATGCGGCTTTGCGGTCAACGCCCGTTCCAGTGAAAACCTTTGCGCGCTCCTCGCCGCTGCAAACGGAAAGAAACACAACGTTGTCCGGAAGCCCCTCTTCGATATCGCCCGATATCTCGTCGCTGCGCTTGTCCGAGAGCACCTGCTCGCGCAGAAGCTCGGCCTTCTTATCAAACGAAGCAAGCGCATCGTCCTTTTTGCCGGCGGAAACGAGATACAGGATCACCACCGCGGCGACTATGGCCAAAACAACTGCCGAACCGATGATAACGGCTTTTTTGGTCCGCGCTGCAAGCTGCTCGGCGGTAGGCTTTTTTGCGTGGTCAATGTGCTTTTTTCGTCTGCTGCGTCTGCTCATTATGCACCTCAAGCAAATAAAAATAGGAATGGTTTACAACCACTCCTATTTTATATGCACTTAAGCAATAAGTCAACTAATCGCCCACATATGATCAGTTATTTTCCTTCTTGCGATAAGTGGCAGTGAATGCTGCCAGGCTGACAACTGCAATAGCTGAGATCAGCACAATGTTCCGCTCGTCCCCCATTTTAGGATCGTGATGATCGTCATCGTCGTCCGAATCTGAATCCGCATCAGCATCAGCATCAGCATCGGCGTCCGCATCGGCATCGGCGTCCGCATCGGCGTCCGCATCCGCATCATCGTCAGCATCTGCATCCGCGTCGGAATCACCGCCGTGTACACCATCTATGTTCAGGTGAACGACGTGGCCTCCCAGATTGCTCATAAACATGTATGTAGCGTTGCCGGGAACATAGTCGGCAGCCGGACCGGACATGCCGCTGCTGGGATGCCATATGATGGCCTCTTCAACGGTGCTGCCGTAGATAAGATCCCAACCGTCAATGTCGGCTCCGTTGACTTCGATCTTGATTACGCAGTCGGCAGGAAGCCTGAGCAGAGTACCGTATCCCACCGGGTTAATCACATCTTTGAAAGTGAGATAAGCCTTGTCAAAGGTAGAGCGCCAGAAAACGGTGTTGGTAACAGGCAGATATGCCGTAACGGTCACGGTAGCGTTGGCAGGGAGCTTTTCATAGCCATGCAGGCAAAGCAGGAAGTTGATGAAGTTTGCGTCGGGATACTCGGTGTTTTTAAGACCGATCCCCTCGAATACCGACATGACGGACGTAGCAGATTCTGTCTCGACCGCAGCGGTAGCATCGACTCCATCAGCGCTTGCGTTGGTGCTCAGCACAAAAACAGCAAACAGAAAAACAGCAAGTACAAACAGTACGGTAAGCGCAGGCTTGCTGAACTTTTCTAATTTTACCATGCTATTCAGTTTTGTCCTCCTTTCCCCCAAAGATCCATACTAATACCTATACCGGCGAGCGTTATCCATGCGGCATCGATTATCTCTGCCTTTCGGCAGGGAAGCAGTCAGCCGTTGCTCACGGAAGCAGCCCGGCGGCTATTAATTAATATTATACCTAATGATACTATATTGTAACCGAGAATTCAAGACATATTATGGTAAAGATAGCTTTTTATAAGCAAAAAGCTATAAAAATTTGGTTAAAAATTTTGAAAGATATATACATTGGACAGATTTTGTATAGAGTTGCACAAGCGCCGGGTCTGTGTTAAAATCAATACGATATTGCAATTAATAATAAGGTAGGAGACACTATGGAAAAACTGCCTAAGCTGCCGAGAATGGCGGCTGTTCATGATCTGTCCGGAATGGGAAAATGCTCGCTTACAGTTGCTCTTCCTATAGTTTCCGCAACGGGAGTTGAGTGCTGCTGCATACCGACGGCTCTTTTATCCACCCATACCGGCGGCTTCACTGACTGGACGTTTACCGACCTGAGCGGGGATATAGTCCCGATCGCCGAGCATTGGCACAGCCTGGGACTAAGGTTCGATGCAATATATTCCGGCTATCTCGCCTCCGAGGCGCAGGGAAAGCTGCTCGAGCGCGCGATCGAGCTTCTGAAAAACGACGAGACGCTCGTCATTGTCGATCCTGCCATGGCCGATAACGGCAAATACTACGCGAACCTCGGTGACTGGATGGCGGAGTGCTTCCGTCGACTCATTAAAAAAGCAAATATCATAACGCCGAATATAACCGAGGCATGCTTACTGACCGGTATGGAATACAGACCCGGTACTCACAGCATGGCGTATGTCACTGAGCTTATCGACAGGCTCTCCGAGCTGGGGCCGGATTTTGTTGCCGTGACGGGTGTCAGCGCAGAGCCGGGGAAGGTCGGCATAGTTGCGCGCGATAACAAAAGCGGCCGGCTGTGTTCGGTCATGAACGAGGCTCTCGACGGCACCTTCCACGGCGCGGGAGATGTCTTTGCCTCGGCCTTTGCGGCACTTTTGACTCGCGGAGCGGCTCTTGAGGATGCGCTCAATGCTGCCGAGGAGTTTGTCACCGCCGCGATAGAGCGCACCGCAAAGCGAAATACGCCGCGTCATTACGGGCTCGATTTCGAGGGCGTCCTGCCAAAATATATAGAAATCTGCCGAGGTCTGTTCGAGTAGTCGGACAGTGCGTTGACCAAGCGTTCGGGAACTGAGAATTGGCAAAATAAATTTGGAAATACTTTTGACATAAACTTGACATTTCGGCTAAACCTAAAGTATAATCATGCGAAGGGGTATGGGAAACCATACTGGAAACTGGTAAGCAAAAATTTTAAATAAGCGGAAGGGGTTGCAAATGAAAGACCTAAAACATCTGATCTATTTTGAAAACCTGCTGCAGGACGCTCAGAACGAGCTTGTCACCAAGGCAGTGGAGGATGGGCAGATAGCACTCGGTTACAACTGCTATTACATACCCGAAGTCCTTCTCAATCTTGAAGGCTGCTTCTCTTCAAGACTTCGCGCTCCCAATTGTACGTCCAGCGATATTGCAAACTACTACATGACAAACCGTACCTGCCCCTATGCACGCTCCATTCTCGAGCGCGCCATCGAAGGCGGATACAACTACCTCAGCTGCCTGTTCGGCGCGGAAAGCTGCGCAACCATGGAGCGTATGGAAGAGCACTTCTTCCTCATCAATCCCGTTAAGCACGACGGATTTTTCGTCACCCAGATCGATCCTCCCATGAAGGGCGATCAGACCAACCTTGATTACTACAAAGCTCAGCTTAAGCTCAAGGTCGTTGACGAGATGAAGAACCGTCTTGGCGTTGATGTCTCCGATGAGGCTATGCGCAAGGCTATCGAGCAGCACAACGAGCTCAGCCGCATCATCACCGAGATCGGCAACTTCCGCAAGCTCGATAATCCGCCCATCACCGGCTATGAGTTCCATGTCATCCAGCTCGTAAGTCAGGTCTGCCCCCATAAGCTGATCCTGCCTTACCTCAAGGAGACTCTTGAAGAGCTCAAGACCCGCGAGCCGGAAGAGAAGTTCCCGTTCCGCGCCCGCGTTGCACTTGTCGGAAGCGAGGTCGATGATCCCGAGTTCACAAAGCTTATCGAAATGTGCGGTGCAATGGTCGTTGCCGACCGCTACTGCTTCGGCTCGTTCCCCAGCAGAGAGCAGATTGAGATCAAGGAAGGCGAGACCGCGTTCGACGCCATCTGCCGCCACTACCTGTACTGGAACCAGTGCGCACGCTTTATGGATGGCTTCAAGATCGACCAGCGTCACGCTATCGCGGCCCAGCTCGTTGAAGATTTCAAGGCTGACGGCATCATCTACGAAAACATGAAGTTCTGCGAGTTCTGGAGCTATGAGAAGGTTCTTGCAAACCACATCTTCACGAACGAAAAGCACATTCCTTGCTGCACCATCGAGAAGGAGTATTCCCTCGGCGCAGTCGGACAGCTTCGTACACGTTTCCAGGCGTTCATCGAATCCCTGGAGATCAAGTCCATTCAGGGAGGTAAGTAATGATGTTCGATAAAGTAATAGCAGCTGTTGATAAAAAGCTTGAACGCTTTGATCCCATATGGCAGGCCGAGAACGGCGTAGGCGGCCAGAGAGACCGTTACTACGACAAGACCGGCGTTGCAAAATGGCGTGAGTGGCGCGGCGTTAAGGACACCATGGTCGACTACGGCGCATGGCTGAAGAACCTCGCTTCCATGGCAATGATGGTCGCATCCGCTCCGATCCCCTGCCTTAAGGGCTTTTGGGAGTATCGCTGGATGGGCTCTTACCTCGGCACATTCATGTTTATTGACCGCCTGTTTGAAGGCTTCCGCGGCTACGAGCTGGTCACGGCACACAAGTGCATGCACGCTATCGTCCGCAGCCTGACCAAGAAGATTGCGTTCTGTCTGTCCAACGACCGTCGTCTCGGAGGCGGCAAGGATACCGACCGCATCGTTCCCATGGACGAGGTTCTGCCTCCGCTGTTCATGATGGGCTTCAAAGAGCTCGTTCCGTTCCCCCTCCAGACTCTGCCCGAGTTCATCATCTGCGACGTTGACCAGCACATCGAGCCTTATTACATCGACGTTGCCGAGTCCTTCGGACTTCCTGCCGACGTCTGCTCGCGCTGCGCGGCCGAGACCGGTGTTGCACTCGATGACGCATTCCCCCTCATAGGTAAGGCAATGATCTCGACCAACATGCCTTGCAACGCATCCGAGGCGACCTCCATGTTCCAGCGCCGCCGCATAGGCATGCCGGACTTCCCCGTAACCCTGGCCATGATCCACAACGAGCCGGGCGCACATCCGTATTCCACTCAGATGCTCAAGGACGCCATCGCTTTCGTCGAAAAAGAGTACGGCGTGAAGTACGACTGGGATAATCTCTTTAAGTACGCAAAGCTCATGAATGAGCAGAACACTATAGAGCTTGAAAAGTGGGACTACTTCAAGACCCCGTATTCGGCTCTGTGCGGCATTGCCGAGACGCTTTATCGTCTGTATGCATGGGCATCCGTAAACGGAACCGATCCTTACTTCAACAAGGTCGACCGCAAGGTCATCGAGATCATGCGCAAGGCATATGAAGAGAAGTACCAGCCCTTCGGCGGCAGGACGCGCCACCGCGCATTCCTGTGGGGACCCTCCGCTGTTTACTACACCGATTTCCCGACCTGGATCCAGAACTGCTGGGGCATCAATATCGTCCTGAACATGGACTCCACCATGGGTCACAACATGATCAACACCGAAGATCCCGACGAGGCAATCAAGGATCTTGCTCTGTTCTCCGAGAAGGCAACCATGCGTCACCACGCCGTCGGCGGCTGGGACAATGTCAACGCCATCTGGGAGTGGGCAAAGAACTTCAACTGCGACATGGTGCTCATGAACGACAACATCGCCTGCAAGGGCATGCTCGGCGTTCACGCTCTCATGGAAGAGCAGGCAAGGGATCTCGGCTTCCACTTCATCTTCATCGAGCATGACCTTGAGGACTGCCGCACTGTTTCCCGTCAGGATATGCGTAACTGCGTAAACGGCTACATGTCCGTAGTTCTGGGCGAGGAGCCTCTTGATCCCACGCTCGTTGAGTTTGACGACAGCGCTGCATATTAATAGGAGGATAAGGTAATAATGAAAACTGTTGCAAAGATCGGCGGCAAGGTCGCCATGTTCGCTTTCCTCGCTTTTGTCGGAACCTTTACCCTGTATATGACCAATGGCGAAAACAAGCTCATCTACTATGTCATTCGCCCGTTGCTGAATAAGCATTACGACTCTCAGGTCCGTGACCGCAGAATCGTGTAATCCGATATCCGCATAACACATAGAAAAAAGACTCCCTGTACTGGGAGTCTTTTTTTATGAACAAACTAATTGACAGTTTTGTTGAAAGTGTATAGCTGAACGTATTTTTAGAACAAAAAAACCTGAATTTTTCATGTAAATAGCAGCATATTCTCTTGCAAATCAGAGGCATTTGTGTTAAACTGTTATCAAAATGCGTAAGGTATGTCAAAGCGCAATTGAAGGGGGGACGTATTATTGGAAAATAAAGCAAAGATCATCGCGGTTGCCGGTAAAGGCGGTGTCGGCAAGACGTCGATTTCGGCGTCGATCGTAAGGCTTCTGGTGGAAAATTTCCCGGATAAGAAGATCCTCGCGATAGATGCAGACCCTGCTGTCGGCCTGTCGGTCGCTCTGGGCGTTGATGTCAAGCTCACGCTTGACGATATCCGCATGAGCATTGTTGACAGCGTCGAAAACGGCGAAACGAGAGAGGCGCTTGAGCTTTTGAGCGAAGCGAGATTCAAGATCTTTGACGCACTGGTCGAAATGCCCGGCTTTGCATTTCTCGGCATCGGCAGACCTGAAAGCTCCGGCTGCTACTGCAAGGTCAATTCCTACCTGAAGGAAGTCATCGGCATTTTGGCGAACAGCTTCGACTATGTCGTCATCGACGGAGAGGCCGGCATTGAGCAGATCCAGCGCCGCGTTATGGATAAGGTAACGCATCTGCTGCTTGTTACCGACCAGAGCAAGAAAGGCTGTCAGGTCGTATCGACGATCAAAAACGTTGCCGACGAGCTGATCGTTTACGATAAGATCGGCGCTATAGTAAACCGTATGACAAATCCCGAGCTCGCGGAGCTCATCACTGTGCCCGGTGTTGACATCGTGGCGCGCATCCCTGCGGACAATGCTTTTGCCGCAAACGATATAAAGGGTCAGAGCGTGCTTAGCCTGCCCGAAGATTCTCTTATGCTCAACGGAGTAAAGGAAGCACTCCAAAAAATAGAAATTCTTTGAAGAAGAGGTGTAACATTTGAAAGATCTTAAGCATCTGATCTACTTCGAAAGTCTTCTTGAGAATGCCGACAACGAGCTGGTAAAGCAGGCTCAGGCTGAAGGCGACATCTGCCTTGGCTACACTTGCTACCACGTTCCCGAAGCACTTCTCAACATAGGCAACTGTTTCTCAGTGCGTCTGCGCGCACCGAAGACAGGTTCTATCGACATCGCAACCTACTACATGTCCAACTACACCTGCGAGTACGCACGCGCACTCGTAGAACGTGCTATCGAGGGCGGCTATCAGTTCCTCGACGCAATGATCGGTGTAGACGCCTGCTCCATGATGAACCGCGCGATGGAGCACTTCGAGGTCCTGAAGGTCAACGACAAGGAAAAGTTCTTTGTAACTCACATGGACATTCCTTTCAAGGTGACCGACTACACCCTCACAGCGTATGAAACCCAGATGCAGATCCACGTTCTGGATAACCTGAAGGAGAAGTTCGGCATCGACACTTCCGATAAGGCTATCCGCAAGGCAGTCAAAGAGCACAATGAAGTATGCAAGATCCTCACCGAGATCGGCGATATGCGCAAGGCTGAAAACCCCGTCATCACCGGCTATGAGTATCATGTACTGAACCTCGTTTCTTTCACCTGCCCGAAGAGACTTATTCTCCCCTACCTGAAGGAGACCCTCAAAGAGCTCAAAACCCGTAAGCCCGATCCCAAGCCCTGGTTCCGCGCAAGAGTTGCAATCGTCGGAAGCGAAATCGACGATCCCAACCTCACCAAGCTTATCGAAGGCTGCGGCGCATTTGTCTGCTCCGACCGTCACTGCTTCGGCTCGACTCCCGGCCGCGAGGTCATCGAGCTCAACGACGACGAGCCTGCTCTTAAGCAGATCTGCCGCCATGTAATGGAGCACTCCGAGTGCGCTCGTTACATATCCGACGAGAAGGTTCTGCAGCGTCGTGAGACCGCAGACCGCCTCGCAAGAGAGTATCACGCAGAAGGCATCATCTACGAGCAGATGAAGTACTGCGACTACTGGGGCTTCGAGCGTGCACTCGTCAGCCATGTTATGGCTGAGGAATACGGCTGGCCCGTACTGTCCATCGACAGACTGTACAACAACGGTAACTCCGGTCAGCTCCGTACCCGCTGCCAGGCCTTTGTTGAGTCTCTGGAGATCAAGCGTATTCATAAAGAGGAGGGCATAAAGTAATGGCTAAGACTCCTAAATATCCTAATCCTAAGTTTTTCAAGGCGAAAGACAACATCGATTGGAAGAAGCAGTGGGAAAACCTGAAGGTTTGCGGCGGCATCTTCTATGATATGTTCAAAGAGACCGACTGGGAAGCATTCAAAAACGGCTGGAAGAACACCCTGAAGATGGATGCAGAGCGCATCAAGGAAGAGTACAATGCATTCATGGCACTCGACCAGCAGGGAAAGCTTGATGCTGTCCTCTACGGTGAGAAGAGACTTGGCAGACTGTATGCCAAGGGCGCAATGGCAACCGTTCGCCGTGAGTGGCGCGGCATTAAGGACACCGCATATGACTTCTATGAGTGGGCTCGTATGTGGGGCATGCTCCTTATGACCTTCTCCAAGGACCTCATTCCCGCACTCAACAGTGCTCTGCACTACCGCTGGATGATCTCCTACTTCTGCTGCCATGGCTTTATGGATAAGAACATCATGGGTCAGCGCGGCCGCGCTCTCCGCATGAGCCACCTGCTTATCTACGATATATTCCGCTACGTTGCAGAGAACCTCGTTCTTCTGTCCAAGGCTGACCGCAAGAACGGCAACAGCGAGGAGCTCAACAAGATGCTCATGACCTTTGACGAGATGACCATGGGTCAGATCATGGCAGGCTTCCCCGATCTGTGCGGTATTCCGTATCAGCTGCTGCCCGTCTTCCTCGTCTCTGAGATCGACCAGCTCACCTGCGTACCTTACATCGATGCAGTTGAGTCCTTCGGTCTTCCCTCCGATACCTGCCCGGTTCCGTCTTCCGAGTGCGGCGCTCTGGTTATCGACGCTCTGCCCGACATGGGCTGCGGCTTCATCTCCAGCTCCATGCCTTGCGACGGCTCCACCATGGCATCCTCTTACTTTGCACGCCGCTTCCCGAACACACCCGTGTTCCACCTCTGCTTCCCCGTTCGTTACGAGGACGAGTCCGTCCTTCAGTCGGCAGCTGAGGATATCAAGGCCTGCATAAAGTTCATCGAAGATAAGACCGGTGCAAAGTGGAATTGGGACGCTTACTTCACGGCCATGAAGCGCTTCAACAAGGAGACCTCCTATGAGCTCGAGAAGTGGGAGATCAACAAGACCAAGTATCCGCAGCTTCTCGGCCCCTGCTATGAGCTGTTCCGCAAGTGGAACTACGAGATGGACGGCGGTATTGATCCCCGTGTTATTAAGACCTGTGAGAAGGTCAGCAAGCTGATTCGCGAAGCATATGAAGACCGCGATGAAGCATGGGTCGGCAAGATGAAGTACCGTGCGATCGTATGGTCCTGCCCGGCTCACTACTATGCAAACTTCTCCAACTGGGCTGCCAACTGCTGGGGCATCGACGTCCTGGTAGAGATGGAGTCCCTCAACTTCACCAAGCCCCTCGAGACTGAGGACAAGGAAGAAGCACTCCGCGACCTGGCTCGTCTGTACGAGCGTATGGTTATGCGTCGTCACACCAACGGCGGTTACCACAACGTTGTAACCGAGCTGTGGCGTCAGTGCGAAGCATGGGATGCAAAGCTCATCATCATGTATCAGAACGTTGCATGTAAGAACATGGCAACCGTTCAGGGCCTGCTCGACGATCAGGGCCGTGAGCGTGGCTACGATCTTATCTGGATCGAGCACGACCTTATGGACCCGCGTACCGTTTCTCGCCGCACCATGCGCGACAAGGTCAACGAGTTTATGCGTACCGTTAAGAACGCAGAGCCTGTCGATCCTTCTCTCGTAGAGTTCGAGGACGAAGTCTGCATGTAATTGCTCGGCAATTACCGCAGGAATTATGCGCCGAGGGCGGCAAAATAGATCAGCCGTCCCCGGACGGCGCAAAATGCGCCAACTATAATTAATTGGAGGAAATTAATAATGAAATATTTTGGCGGTTGTGACGTAGGTTCGACCTACACAAAGGCAGTCAT
>ERZ779877.2748-NODE-2748-length-12416-cov-2.190195_pt1 | contig 12416 bp, 9 predicted proteins | sample MGYA00511556_ERZ779877 | MGnify/ENA primary metagenome ERZ779877 (study PRJEB29588, sample SAMEA2159338) | human gut metagenome | biome: human gut; feature: human-associated habitat; material: faeces | place: Denmark | collected 2008/2010 ...
ACATATCCTGTCCAGCGCTTCCGGTGTCTCAAATGGAGCCATCGGCGTGAACAGGACTTCCGTTTTCCCATCAGGATAAGTTGCGCTGATATAATTCTGCACCGTCTTTGTTCTTCCTGCAAATGGGTTATTCATATGACTGTACAACATCTTATGCAGCTGAAGTATATAATTCTGAGTTATAGGTATTGCATCAAAGCTTTCATGTATAACCCCCAGCACATCCCTGTAACCTGCTATCTCTTCCTCGGCTCTGTTCTTCGGTGTGGTCTTCTCCTCAACCAACTGCTTTATTCTTGTATTTGTTGTGACTATACCCTCTATGGCATTGGACGCCTCCGTGCTCTGGATCTTTGCTATCTCAACAAGCTTATCCAGTTCATCCGGACGCTGTCTTAAATACAGTTCCTGTTTACCTGCATATCTATATATTGCAGCTATGAGTCCAAGCACTTCAGAATCCCATTTTTCTTCTTTTATTTTACTGTAATTAAAAGTTCTCATTCCCTTAATTTGCTCCTTTTCCCTTAAATATTAGCACATTTTAAGGGAAAGTCAACCCAATTAAGGGCATTTCCCCTCAAAGTTCTATCAGTTTTAAGGTTATCCAATTGTATACTATTTATGCAGCTAATTAAGGGTACTTTCAAAAAAAGCCACCACATCAAAACACGATGTGGTGGCTTTTTCATATAAATTCTATATCACAGCAATTACTATATATCCATTTAGCCGAATAACGGAGTTGAGTAATATCTGTCACCACTGTCCGGCAGCAGTGCAACAATCGTCTTACCCTTATTTTCAGGACGCTTTGCAAGCTGAATTGCCGCATATAATGCCGCTCCTGAAGAAATACCGACTAATACGCCTTCTTTTTTGGCAAGAAGCTTTGCCATATCAAATGCAACATCATTGTCAATCGGCATGACTTCGTCATAAATCTCCGTATTTAAAACCTCTGGCACGAAACCTGCACCGATTCCCTGTAATTTGTGTGCCCCTGCGCTTCCACCTGAAAGCACCGGTGAACCTGCCGGTTCGACTGCAACCACCTGAACTTCCGGTTTTACGGATTTTAAATATTCGCCGACACCTGTTAATGTACCGCCTGTACCGACACCGGAACAGAAACCGTGAATCGGTCCCTCCACGTGTTCCACCTGTACCAACTCCTGCGATAAAGATATCCACATCTCCGTCTGTATCATTCCAGATCTCCGGTCCTGTTGTTGCTCTGTGTGTTGCCGGGTTTGCCGGGTTCACAAACTGTCCCGGAATAAAACTGTCCGGAATTTCTTTTGCCAGCTCATCTGCTTTTTCAATCGCACCCTTCATGCCGCGTGCGCCCTCTGTCAGCACAATTTCTGCACCGTATGCCTTTAAGATGTTGCGGCGCTCAATACTCATTGTTTCCGGCATAGTCAGAATAATGCGATAACCCTTGACTGCCGCAATCGCCGCCAATCCGATTCCGGTATTGCCGGAAGTCGGTTCAATAATTACAGAACCTTTCTTTAAAATGCCTTTTTCCTCAGCATCTTCAATCATTGCCTTTGCAATTCTGTCTTTTACACTGCCTGCCGGGTTTAAATATTCCAGCTTTACAAGCAGGGTGGCAGGAAGATTTAATTCCTTTTCGATATTTTCAACTTCTACCAACGGTGTGTTGCCAATCAGTCCTAAAGTTCCCTTATAAATATTTGCCATAACATCCTCCATTCCGCAGGCATACCAATGCCGGAGGAATCGCGAACTGAATTGATTCAGTTCTGCGATAAGGGCTGATTTATGATGCCTGCCTCATAAATCAGCCGTATGAAAAATAATTGCACCAGCATTATTTTTCATACTTGTCTCCAATTCCGCAACAACATATCATTCTTAATTCATTTAGCCCTATTATATCGCCTTAATTCCTACTAGTCAACTAGAAATTGAGGGAATTACTGTTTTTTATCTTCCAACGTGTCCTCAAACACCAGCAGATACACCGCCGCCCCGTAGTCTAAGCGGCTTCTTTTTTCATAGTCAAACGCTGTCCATATCCGCCGATTCCGGAAACTATTCTGATTCTGTGTTTCACTTATCTGCACTTTCGGATTGCTCTGTGCCGTCTGTTTTTTCAAATTCCGTTCCGGTAAATCCACCGAAATTCCCGCTTTTTGAAGTGTCCTCTCCGAAAGCAGCTCAAAATGTGCGGTCTTTGGCATTGCGTATACCACCGCCATTTCACGGATAACGTTTTTGTACGGCTGTAAATCAGGTGCAAACGGCGGTCTTGTTTTTAAATTTTCGCGTTCATACAAATCAAAAATCAACAGTTCCGTAAAAAATTCCAGCTGAGCTTCCATCTGCATATCTTTCGTTTTTTCACATCCCGATTCTGCCTGTGTGTCTGAAAAATCCGCACTGTCCGGTGCTTTCTGTACCTGCATAATCCGCAGTTTTGCCGCATCGTAAAAATGCTGATACCTTGTCATGCGCGAATGTTTTACCGCAAACAGCCCGTTCTTTTCATAATAATCCGCAAGATATGCAAACATCGCATACGGTGTATCAAAAAACTCCCGCAGATATGTCAGACTTTGCACATACTGGCGGCTATTATAGTACAGCTCCACCATTTCCTCCACCGCTTTTAACGTCAGGACATCGGCATATGAAATCCACTTTGTATACAGCACCTCATACGGCGCCGTATCGGTGTATACAATGCCATATTCTTTGGCGTTTTGATACATTTTCGAGCCTTTTAACACCTTTAAAAAGCCAAGCTGTAACTGGTCCGGCTGCATATTGTATACATCATTAAACGACTGCTCAAACCGCTCCAGATTTTCATACGGCAGTCCCGCAATCAAATCCAGATGCTGATGCACATTTCCCGCGCTGTGTACCGATGCCACAACCTTTTTTAATTTTTCCAGATTCATCGTGCGGTCGATTGCCTCAATCGTCTGCAGATTGGTGGACTGCACACCGATTTCAAGCTGTATCAGCCCCGGCCTCATATCAGAAATCAGCTCAAGCTCCTCCTGATTCAGCAGATCTGCCGATATCTCAAAGTGAAAGTTTGTCACACCATTGTCATTTGCCTTTATAAAGCGCCACAGCTCCATTGCATGAGCATGATTGCAGTTAAAGGTTCTGTCCACAAACTTAATCTGTGGCACCTTCTGGTCTATGAAAAACTTAAGCTCCCTTTTGACAATCTCCGTATTCCTGAAACGCAGTGTCTTATCCACCGATGACAGACAGTAGCTGCACGAAAACGGGCATCCTCTGCTGCTCTCGTAGTAGATGATGCGGTTTGAAAAATCATCGAGAGTATCATAGCAGAATGGGATTTCACTCATGTTTTTGATTGGGCGTGGACTTGTGAATACTATTTCACCGGCTTTATTGCCTCCTATGTTGTTCACACTTGTACTATTACTTGTACTGTTACCTGTGCTGTTTTTTCTGAAAGCAATGCCTGCAATATCACTCAGCTTTCTTTTATGCGCATAGTAACCGCACAGCTCTCTAAAGGTATCCTCTCCCTCGCCTATCATCACACCATCTATGTATGGATTTTCCCGCAGAAATGCCTCCACCTCGTAAGACACCTCAGGGCCTCCAACCCATATCGGCACTGACGGACAAAGCTTTTTATACTCGCGTGCAATATCAGTCACATAATCAATATTCCATATATAGCACGAAAAACAAAGTACGTCGGGCTTTCTCTTGTAAAGCTCCTCAAGAATGTAATCCTTCTGATTGTTTATCGTGTATTCCGCAAGCTCCACAGCATCCCTGTACTCCCCGGCACAGGCGCGCAGTGAGTAAACTGCGAGGTTTGAATGTATGTATTTTGCATTTATTGCTGTCAGTAAAATATTCATGGTTTCTCCTTAAAAAATGACCCTTGAATGTAGACTTTATGCCACATTCAAAGGTCTGCTTCGTATTATTGCAGCATCGACATATTAACAAGCCTGTCGTACACGCCGCTTGCAAACAGCAACATCATGCCAATCGTGCAGATGACCGACAGTACAAATCCTATTATCGATGTAATCATACCGGCAGTTGCTATTGCATTGTCATACTGCTTTGCCTTTTTTGACATTTTGGAAGCAAGCATGCCGACAATTCCAAGTCCCATCAGATATCCGAAAAACGAGAAAATAATACTGCAAATACCAAGCACCAGTGAAACAACTGCAAGCTTAGCGCCCTCCCTCTCGTCATCTATGATAGTCTCATTATTGTAGAGCATCTCAAGACGGATACGCCTTGATTTACGTAGCATAACAAGCATAGGAATACCGAGCACGATAAATGCGACACAGTTCATTGCCGAAAACTCATTGATCCTGTCGGCCACTCCGCCTCCCTCAAATATTCCCGATGATAAAAGTCCTCCCATATCTACAACAGTATGGAAAATGGCAAGTATCCAGAAATTACGTGTAGACGCGTATATCATGCAAAACAGCACGCCCATGAGACCTGCTGAAATAACCTGTATCAGACAACTGCTGAACTTAACCCCTGCGCCCATATTGGAAAAATGCATCAATCCAAACAGTACGCCTCCCAAAACTACGGCTCCTGTGATTCCACCTTTCGTCTTTGGAAAAGCTCTCAGCAGCAGATTGAACACCACGCCTCTGAACACCAGCTCCTCAACGAGCCCTACAAGGCAGACCGCGATAAAGAAAAAGAGTATGTTGTAAAATGCCTTCACATCACCATGCTCGCTCAAAAAGCACATATAAATACCTGAAACAACAGCATACAGACAATAAACTATGAAAAAACCACCTGTGTATAAACTTCTTGTCCATCCTGCTACATTTTCCTTAAAGATATCCCACAGCCCAAATAAATATGTGATGCCAAGAAAAATAACTAAAATAACGGTCTCCACAATAGCCTGCAGCAGATAGTCATCCGCCTTTTCCATGCCCGGAATCAGTCCCAGAACTTTTCCGCTCCACTGCAAGAGTGCAATGAAAATAAAAACTGCAAGAATGGCAAATATTATATTTGCCGGTGCCGAAAGATTTCTCAATTTCTGTTTCATAACTTTAAATCTCCTCATTTGCGTGTTATTAAGTATGAAAATATTCTATAGCATTTACTTTGACATTGCAAGCGAAGTATTTCATACTGCAATGGGCAGCAAAAAAGCCCTGTCCTTACGAACAGAGCCCTATGCATTATGTTGCACTTACAAGCCTTACTATCACATCAATTCCAGCCGCCCAAAAGAGTATCGCCCCCACGATATATACCTTTGTCTTCTGCTCAAAACCGAAGTGATATCCTGTGTAAATGCCTGCCACTATACAGATGATAGTTAGCAGCGCCACCATTATCATAATGGTGAAAAGTCCGGTACCGAGGAAGCCGAATGCTATTCCTGCAAGAACCGTATAAAATGCGGTGATTCCTGCTATCCTTAGCACTCTTTTCATATCAAGCTGTGCCTGACAGTGCTCCTCAATCCTTTCGTTTCTTATAGCCTTTCCTATAAGCCTGATCCCCAGTCCTATCAGTATTCCGATAGAAATTATCTCTCCTAAAAGTGCTTCATCCTTCACCGAGTATTTCCCATTAAGGAAGCTTGACAGAAAATACCCGATGTACATTGCTAATAACTGGCAAACTGCAACTATGAAGCAAATGGCTGTAAGCTGTTTCTTATTTACTTTCTGGATCAGGGATCCCTGACATTCCATCGCAACGAAAATCTCCAGTGAGCTTCCCGCCACGATTAACAGATATTCTATCCAGCCCATTTTTGCCTCCCCTAATCTTTAAACATCCTTAACTGTTCAGTACCTTCACAGTTGCGGACCGCAAGCGCATTAGAATCTGCTGCGCTGATGGGCGCTTGCTCCTACATAATCTATGTTTTCTTACGAAATATGCGGTACCGCATATTTCTGTACTGAATAGTTACAAACATCTTTTAATAATTAATTATTTGTCGCTATCTGCCTTAGCATCTATTGAAGCTAATTTATATATGAACTTAACGCTGCCCGTCTGTCCATCAGCGATTGCTGAGTATGTCTGATATTCCTCACCTGCGTCAATTACTGCCTGAAGCTTGTCGGTGAATGGCTTTAAGTCACCGTTGTATGCGTCGAGAATCTTGTTGATTCCTTCCTCATTGAACTGTACCATACCGTCTGCAAGTGTATGTGCACCCTCTGAAAGTGTCTTAGAACCTGTTGTGAGCTGGTCAACACCTGAAACTATCTGATTTGTTCCATCCGCAAGCTGTGATGCTCCGCTATTGAGCTGTGCATTGTTTGCTACAAGTGTATTTGAACCGTCCACAAGCTGCTTGATACCGCTTGTAAGAGTTGGTACTGAGTTCATGAGTGACTGTGTTCCGGCTGAAAGCTGGCTTGCTCCGGCATTGAGTGCTGTTGCTCCGGCATTAAGTGTATCATTGTTTTTAACTAACTCGTTTGAACCATTTACAAGGCTGATGATTCCTTTTGTCAGCTCTGGTAATTTATCTGCAAGACTTTGTGTGCCTGTCTGAAGCTCTGTAGCTCCTGTTGCAAGCTTTGTAGTTCCTTTTGCTAAATCAGATGCTCCGCTTGACAACTCTGATGCTCCATCTGACAACTGTCCTAAACCAGCATCTAATGATGACGCACCATCTGATACCTTTGCTGAGCCATCCTTTAAAGCTTGCACTGTGGAAGCACTGTCTATTACACTTTGGTTCACGGCAGAATATACTGATACAGCACCTTTTCCCTGAGATAGACCAACAACTATCTTACTGTAAGTTGCTGATGGATCCGGATCATTCATACTAGTAGTCAAGGCTTTTATTATTTTTTCTGCATTGTTTACTGCTGCATCCGCTGCTGCTGATACATTGTCTGCTGTAATCTTATCTGTATCAATATATCCAAGAGTTTTAAATAATGTTCCGACATTTAATTCATTCAGTGGTTCCAGAGTTTTATTTATATTGGTTTTGATTGTTTCAGGCATATCTGATAAAGATTGTGTCAACTGACCAACTCCTTCATCAACCTGCTTTGCTCCTGCTGCAAGAGAATCAGCTCCTGTTTTTGCCGTATCAATACTTGTCTTTAGCTGTGCTGCACCTGCAGATACTCCTGCTGCGCCCTTGTTTGCAGCATTAATACCATCCGAAAGCGTTTTTGCCCCATCATTAAGGCTGGTCACACCTGTTGCAAGACTTCCTGTGTTGTCATTAAGCTGGTTCAAGCCTGTATTTAACTGACTTGCTCCATCCGTATATGATTTCAAGCCATCCTTAAGTGTTGCACTTCCACTTGCCAGTTGTCCTGCTCCGCTATTAAGCTTATCTGCTCCATCAACTAATGCACCTGTACTGTTTCCAAGTGTATTCAGTCCACCACTTAATGTACTAACACCATCAGTATATGTCTTAAGTCCACTCTGCAGCGTGCCAACTCCTGATGCGAATGTGCCGAGCTTGCTCTGCAATGTTGAAAGTCCGTCAGCAAGTGTGTCAGTACCCTCTGCCAGTGTCTTTGAACCATCCTGAAGCTGTGTTGAGGCATCCTTTAAGTCATTTATCATGTCATCGAGGTCTGATGTGTCAATTCCGTCTGTACTTACATAATCAGATGCATTTACCACGAAGGTCATGGCTGCAGGCATTGAGAAATTCTCCACATCTGCTGTCATTTCCATGTATTCAGGTATATTTACATCGCCATCGAGATCTCCGTCCTTGATTCCGAGGCTGTCCTTTAAACCCGGAAGTGCATAGCCGAGCACTACGCTTGATGAGTCGCTTACCTCAGCCTTGCCGTTTGTCACTTCGATATTCTCGAAGCCATCACCGAGTACAAGTCCTGTTATTGCTGCAAATGGTACGGAAACTGTCTGCTTCTCGCCATTTACTGTCTCTGTGTATGATGTGGTATTTGTGTAGTCAAAACGGATTTTGACCTTTCCTGATTTTCCTGCAAGGTCCTCAGGTGAGATTTCTTTTCCATCGAGGTAGTATGTAACCTTCTGTGTTACAGGTGGTTCCTCTGTTGCTGTACCCTGGTAGTAAATGTCCTTGCCACCTGCCTGCCAGGTGAGCTTGTCACCGCTTTGTGTGAATTTTTCCTTGCCCTTTACGTTCTCGATATCTGAAAGGTTTGAAGCATCCTCCAAGGTATCCTTTTTGTCTTTATTTTTTAGGTGATCTACTACGATTGTTTTGTTTACGTTGCCGTTTGCATCTGAGATGAGGTATACGCTCTCGTCCTTGTCTGCGTCGTTATCCTTTAATGATACGCTGTCCATGAGCTTATCTGCTATGTCATCAGCATCCTTGCTGCTTCCTGTTGTGCTGTCTGCCTCGGCTGTGACTGCGGTGCTGTTCTTCTCTGCAAAAACTGCTGTTGCTCCGATTCCTGTACCTACAAGTGCTATTGTGAGGACTCCGGCTACAACACGGACAATATATTTACTTTTTAACTTTTCTTTCAATTCTGGTAATTTCATGTCTTATTCCTCCTGATTTTGTTTTTGAGGTCATATTTTTATGTTATGAGGGTCAAAAAGTATTTTATCCCTCATTTATGATTAATCAGATTACTAAGCTGTCAGGTTCTTGTTTTTAAAGCCTGCGCTTGTGGCACATATTACTTTGTCAAAAATCATAAACATTGACGGAAGTATAAATACTACTACAAACATACTGATAATTGCGCCTCGTGCAAGCAGTATACAGATAGAACTGATCATATCAATGTTTGAATAAAGTCCTACACCAAAGGTTGCGGCGAAGAAACAGAGTGCACTGACGATAACTGAGTTTGTCGAATCTGCAAGTGCCTTTGTGATTGCCGGCTTTTTGTCCATTCCGGTGTATCTGTTCTTTCTGTACTTTGTGGTCATAAGTATCGCATAGTCAACCGTTGCACCAAGCTGTATGGTTCCGATTACGATGCTCGCGATAAACGGAAGCTTCGTTCCTGTAAATCCCGGAATTCCCATGTTTACAAAGATTGCAAACTCGATGACCGCTACAAGTATGATTGGAAGCGATACCGATTTGAATACTACGAGGATGATAAGGAATATCAATACGATTGATACTGCACTTACACGCTTGAAGTCTGTATCTGTGATAGTGATAAGATCCTTTGTACAAGGTGCCTCACCGATAAGCATTGCGTCCTCGCTGTAATTCTTTACTATCTTTTTAATCTCTGTAATCTGGTTGTTTACCTCATCAGATGCTGTCGCATATTTTGATGACACAAGCATCATCTGGTAATCACCGTTTTTGAATATCTCCTTTGCCTCATCCGGCACCATATCATCCGGTATTGTAGGTCCAAGTATTGAGTCAAGTGATACTGCAAGCTTTACTCCATCGACCTTCTTGATATCATCTATCATGCTTATGCTGTCTGCCTTTGACATATCGCTCGGTGCGATGATGATATGTGTGGCACCCATAGCATACTCCTTATCGAGTCTCTCGTTGGCCTGCTTACTGTATGCGCTGTCAGGCATGGTTCCTGCAAGGTCATAGTAGACCTGATCATGAGTGTATCCGTATATTGCCGGGATGAGCACTACGATGAAAACCACTGCAAGTATCTTATAATGATTTGTTACCCAGCTTGCGATCCTGGAAACATCCGGCATAAGAATCTTGTGCTTTGTCTTCTCGATTGCCTTATCACATGCAAGAATCAGTGCAGGGAGAATTGTTACACATCCGATAACTCCGAATACAACGCCCTTTGCCATTACGATTCCCAGGTCAAGTCCAAGTGTAAAGCTCATGAAGCAGAGGGCTACGAAGCCTGCGATTGTTGTGATTGAGCTTCCTGTTACTGAGACAATTGTGTGGGAAATAGCATGTGCCATGGCTCGCTTCTTGTCTCCGTCATATCTGTCTATCTGCTCCTGATAGCTGTGCCACAGGAAAATCGAGTAATCCATTGTTACGGCGAGCTGCAATACTGCTGTCAGTGCCAGTGTCAGATATGAAATCTGTCCCTGTATAAAGTTTGTTCCCAGGTTATAGATAATAGCCATTCCTATGCTTAGGAGGAATAACATCGGAACAATTATTGAATCCATTGTAATTCCCATGACTAGCATTGAAAGCAATGCTGCTATGATGACATATATAGGAGCCTGCTGCATAACAAGTGTCTTTGTATCTGCGTTGACCGCTGCCATTCCTGCTACGAAGCAGTGGTTTTTCACCATCTTATCCATCTTGTTGACGGCTTCCATTGTCTCATCCGAACCCATTGTGTCACTGTAGGTGACGAGCATGAGCTGGCTGTTTGCATCCTTGTTGTTAAATGCGTCGTACACCTCATCCGGAATTGCCTCTCTTGGCAATGTGGAATCAGCGATTGTTCCGTACCAGATGACATCATTTACACCCTTAAGGTCCTTAATGTCATCAGCCAGAGTCTCTATGTCCTGATCCTTCATATCCTCCAAGATTACAAAAGACAACGCTCCGGTTCCAAACTCATCTACCATGATATCCTGACCCTTCATAGTCTCTATCTGGCTTGGCAGATAAGAAAGGATATCAAAGTTGATTCTCGTGTTGATAAAGCTGATGCCCGACGGTATAAGCAGTGCAAATGCAACTATCAGTATCAGCACACGATGTTTTACGACTCCTTTTCCAAATTTAATCATTAGATTCACCACTCTTTCTTTTATTCGTATTGAAGTATAAAAAAAAAGACCGAATAAATAAATATTCAATCTCTTCGATTTGTCATGTGAGATATACAAATCCATCAATTTGTATATCCGATATGACACATATATGATATTGTATTTGATTTCTGACACTTTTTCACAGCATTTTCATATTTATATGAACACATGCCTCTTTATGATTATGCTTTATGAGCTTGCTTAAGCCGTCATTTTCCATGGCAATTGTCTTCTACAGCTCACTTAGTATATCATCCATCGAACGCGTAATCAGATACATGTATGCCTCAGCCATCTCCTTCGGCTCAATGTCATCCATGCCCTGGGCTATCCAGCCCTCCGTGATAAAGCACAACGACTGCGCATAATATGTAGAAATCACCTCAGGTGTGAGCCAGCGGTATTTGGATTTCTTTCCTGTGCTCTTTTCGCTTATGATATTCATAAACATCTCATAGACGCACTTCATGGCAATCTGATTGAACGTCACAGCGCCCTCCAGCTTTAGTGCTTTCTTGTAAAAAGCACTGTTTGCCGAGATATTATTGAGCATCAGCACAATCGCTTCAAAAATCATTCCGGCATTGAGCAGTGGCTTGATGGGCTCAAGCAGCTCGTTTTTGATAATCCACTCTATCAGCTCGTACTTGTCCTGAAAATGATTGTAAAACGTGGGGCGGATAACTCCGGCCTTGTCCGTTATCTCTTTAATTGTAATCTTATCGATTGGCTTTTTCGCCGAAAGCTCTATAAGGCTCTCAGCGAGCACCAGATCTATTGCATTCTTACCTTGCTGTGTCATTACTCATCAAACTCCATCGTGACAAAGTAGCCCTTCTCCGTCTCCCTCACATCCACGACATCGCCCTCGCGGCTTTTGAGCCTCTCGCTGACCACGTAGTTTCCCGACATGGCAATTGCATGCTCTATCGTATAATAATATGAAGTCGGAAGCTTGCTCTCTGTTACCTTCAGATGGTCACCGACCTTGGTAAGTCCGGGTCTCTCCATCTTAAACTCCATCCGACGCATTCTGTCGCCTTTCTGTTACTGCTTAATTGTCCTCTTTTCTGTCCTCGACAAACGTTGCCTCATACTCCTTTTGCTTGTTGTAGGCGCTCTCCGCCTTTGTAGCACGGCTTGTAATCCAGATATTTGATACTCCGTTGAAAATCAGTATGATACCGACAACAACAGTGGCTGTCTTCATTACATCAAATGCATTTGTCACACAGATTATTCCAAAAATCAGACTGATTATTGAAAAAATCAGGCCGACACTCCAACCTCCGTAACCGTATTTTCTGGCATCCACTGCCTCAATAATGCTCCTGATGCTATGAAAAATGAGCACCAGACCGATGACTATTGGTATCAGGCTCACCACAACCTTTGGCTGCACCAGAAACCATATACCCACTGCCAAAACCACAAGCCCCAGCATCGCTGAAAAACCATTCGTGACTATATTCAAAAAATAGCTGCACATATAGACCACTCCGATGATGATAAGCACTACCGCAAGCACATTGGCCACAATCGTGAGCACCGAAGCTCTCCATATGATAAACACCAGTCCCAGCGCTATGCAAAGCACTGATGACAATAGAAAATCAGCCTTGATTCTGCCTAAAAACTCCTTCATACACGACCTCCTTTATATATCCTGCCCTACATTACTTTTCTAATTCTGTTCC
>ERZ779877.2749-NODE-2749-length-12415-cov-3.999191_pt1 | contig 12415 bp, 9 predicted proteins | sample MGYA00511556_ERZ779877 | MGnify/ENA primary metagenome ERZ779877 (study PRJEB29588, sample SAMEA2159338) | human gut metagenome | biome: human gut; feature: human-associated habitat; material: faeces | place: Denmark | collected 2008/2010 ...
ATCTTTCTCCAAACAGTGATATTAACTGTTCTCTTATTGTTTTCCAGTTTTTCATTGGTTTCTTCCATTTTTCACTAAGTTCTTTTATTCTTAAATACATTACTTTGTAAACTGAATTTTCACTTGGAAATGCTCCTTTTCCTCTGGTAACCTTTCTTAAAGCTGAATTTACTGATTCTATTGCATTTGTGGTATATATACATTTTCGTATTTCTGCGGGCAACTCAAATAATGGCTCTAAATAAACCATAAATTCTTCCACTTTTTTTACTACTCTTTTCTGCTTTTCGCCGTATTCTTTTTGGAAAAATTCAAGCTGTATCTTTGCCTCGTCTATATTGCTACTTTTATATATTTTCTTAAAATTTCCGATTATTTCTTTTGCTTCTTTTTTGGGACATAAGCCATAAATATTTCTTGTTAAATGTACTACACATCTTTGACTCTGTGTCTTTGGAAAAACTCTCTCTAATGAGCCTTTAAAGCCTGCTACACAATCACTACACATATATAAGATGTCTTCTACTCCACGTTCTTTTAAATCTTCAAATACGTTGCTCCAAAAACTGCTAGATTCACTTTTGTCTATCCACATACCAAGTATTTCTTTGTATCCGTCTACATCTACTCCTATTATGACATACACTGCTTTCTTTGAAGTCGTTATATCATCTTTTATTGGTACGTATAAGCAATCGGCATATGTAAATACATACATTGGCTTTAATTTACGCTTTTTCCATGTTTCTACCTCTTCTGATACTGTGGATATAAGCCTTGATATTTCGTCTTTGTTGATTTTTACTCCATAAATTTCTTTTAATGTTTGTTCTATATCTCGTAAGCTTACTCCTTTGGCATATAATGCTATGCATTTTTCCTCGAAGCCTGTTAATTTTGTTTGTCCTTTTTCTATTATCTTGGGCTCAAATGTGGAATTTCTATCTCTTGGTGTTTTTACTAAAATGTTGCCATATTTTGTTTTTACTTTTTTCGTATTACAATAACCATTTCTGAAATTCTTTTTTTCATTTTTTGTATGTTCATACTTCGAATATTCTAAATGATTGTCTAATTCTGCATCTAAAAGCTTTTGAATTAATGGTTGTAATAAACCGTCTAAATAACTCTCTACATCTAAACTATTCTGTATTTTTCCTTTCTTAAATTGTTTTACTGCTTCTTCTATTATCATATCATTTATGCTCTTTTTTTCTTCTTTTTTATTACTCATCTTCTCTTTCCTTTATATAAAGTCTATTTTGGGATATAATTGGATTATATCATTTAAGATCCATAACCATTCTCTTTTCTTGAATGATATAAATCCAAAATAATTGTCTATTGTTCCTAATTTGTCATATATTTCTTCAAATTCACTTATGTAATTGTTGTTACTATTAAATGACAATCTTATTCTATCATAAAACTCCATGTTTGCGGAATGCTTAAATAATAAAAATCTTATATTTTGACTATATTTATACATGTTTTCCATATTGCATAAATATTTTGATATTAATTTTTGCTATATTACATTGTTATATATTTCGCTGAATTTCTTCTTTGTATTCTGTTAACGTTTTCTGTGTGTATAATAAATGTAATTTACTTGCTAATTTCTTTGAATCTCTTTCTAGACTATATTTATAAAACTTTGGTACTAAATCTGTTAATGAAGCTACAAATATGATATCTGGAAATGCTATTTTGGCAGTCCTTTTCATATTTCTATTATCATCTACTGATAAGAACAAAATATTCTTTAAGCCTCGACTTTTCAATGATTCAAAACAATCTAACCAAAATCTATTATTATTTACTCTGTCTTGATATATGTTTAAAAATTGCCTGTAACCTTTTATGTCTATTCCTATTAAAGTGTAAATATCGCTCTTTTCGATGTAATCTCCCTTCTTTATATTAATCTCATTTTTTATTGCATACACTACTATGTATGTTTCGTCTAACCTCCTCTTACTACATTCTGATAATGTTAATTTATTCATTCTTTACTCCTTTCGTGAGCACAAAAAATATGATGTGTAAATAAAATTTACACACCATATAATACACTATCGTTTCTACTTTGTTAAATTCCATGCTCCACTTGCATTTTTTGTATCACTCAAAACTCTAGATGATAAAGAAACTACGGGGCGAAGACGAAGTTTATTGGTGTTAGTGCTTCCGCCTGAGTAGAACACGTTATCACCGTAAGCATGAGTGCTAGCAAGGCGCAAACCGAAGCAAGCATCGTCTGAGTAAGTACGGCCAAAGCGCGAAGCCACCCAGAACCATGTTAAATTGCGTAATACACTTCCTGCATCTCCATAATTTGCCTCATTTATTGGTATATCGTAATATGTTTGTGTTACTGTTAATGGATTTCCTATTCCTGATGTGTTATCAGTTGTTGGCTCTGTTGTTGCTATTGGTTTACTCTCTTCATATGGGTCATTTCCTTTTGTTGTATCTGATGGTGTTATTGAACTTACATTTGGTCCTGCTCCTTTTTGGTTTGCATATAAACTTGGATATTTTGTGTTACTTGTATATGTTTTTGTTGTTCCATATTTTGCTGTATCACTATTATATTTATATGCATTTCTTGCTGCTATTCCTGCTGCTGTTAAGTGCTTTTCCATGTCTAATAGATTTATACTACGTGCATTTACTCCTAGACTCTTATTACTATATTGTGCTTTACAGATTTCATTCATTAAGTATGGTCCATTGTTATATCCTAATAGATTACTAAAATATACATCTGTTCCTGTTGGATTCTCACTTATTAAATCTACTGTTCCGTTTGCTTCATCTATATTTAATATTCTCCACTTTAATCCTGTTGTTTGTGGTATTCCATCTGTTGGGTTGCTACTTTACCCACATGTTGCTGATGTTAATACATAATTCTCGGCTGTATCATATGTGTAATTTACGTAATCTCCTATTTTATATTTTGATAAGTCTACTTTTGGCTTTTCTCCTAATGCATTATTCATTTCTTCTGTTAATGCATTCATTCCTTTTAAGTCGTTTTGGCTTGCTTCTGCAGATTTTGTTTCTGCTTCTTTTGCTTTTGCTATTATTCCATTGTTTCCTAGCACCAAGTTTATACTTACTCCTGCAAGTATTAACAAAACAACTATGGTAACTACTAGAGCTATTAACGTTATTCCGCTTTTGTGTTTTGTTATTTTTTTCTCGTGTATTTTTCATATTTTTCTTACTTTCCTCTCTTTCTTTTTCTCTCATTTGTTGAGCTCCTTTCTTAGCTTTTCCATGTGCTTTTTCTGCACAAAAATATTATTTTTTTTATTATACTTTATTTGCTATGTATATTTCAACTATTTCTTTCATTTGTAAACTAAATGTAATTTTTCTATAGCTTGTCTTTTTTATTCGAAAAATATTTAAGTTTAAAAACATTAATTTTTTATTTTATTGATGTTTTCTAATTCTCTCCCACGCATCATTTTCTAAAGACCTTTCTGCTCTTTCTTCATGTTCTTCAGCACGCTCTGCAGATTGTTCCTCCGCCTGTTCTTCTCTAATTAATTCTACTTTGTCAGCATAACAATCAGCTTCTCTTTCTGCAAATTGTTTTTTGTATTCATCTGGTGCAATATTTAACGCTTCTGCTTCTTTTGCAAGAGTTGTGATCGTTCCGTCATGTAAAGTTATTTCTTGGTCCATATCAATTTCAACATCATTATTGGGGTTATCATCAACATTTCTTAACTTAGTTTCAGATGTTTCTCCAAGTTGATGTTCTGTTTTATCTATTGTTTCTTTTAATTCAGCATCGGTTGTTCTGCTGTCATTCATAAACTCCTGAACCTCTCTTGTAGTAGGCTTTTGTGTTGATGAATTCACAGTACTTCCTATATATTTATTTTCGTTTGGACTACGTCTTACATATGTTGTTTCTATAATTCCGTATTGTCCAATTGTAACAGAAAATCCTTCTCTTTGATTAGGCATTGTAAACAATGCTGATGTTTGTTGTTCTTTTACTTGTGAACCATCTCTATTTATAGAATATATCGATTTTCCAGTATTTACTCCTTGTCTTTCTTCCAAACCTTGAACTGGTTCCATCTTTCCATCTTGTGTCATTCCCCAGAACGAATAAAGCGAATTTCCACGCGTTTGACTATTTGCAGATACTACAAAAATTTTAGAATATTTCCCTGTAACATTTGCTATATCTTCAAAACTTTTCTGGTCTGTAATTCTTTCGTGCGGATTAATTTCAGAGCAAGATTTAATATCATCTTTAGCAATTCCTGACTGCTTTGCAATTTGTTCAATGCTTTCTTCTTCATTTTCAGGTTCATGTTCATTCTCTGCCTCTTCGGAATTCTCTTTCTTTGTCATTCCTTGCCCAGCTACTTCATTTTGTTTTGCATTTTCAAGCTCTTCTTTGCTTAATTTAAAATCTTCAACTTCTTGTTTTGAGTTTATATTTGGGAGTTTTTCACTTACCACTTGTATTTGTGGCAATTCATAATGTTTACCACTCATAGAATGCAAAAGTGCATATATTGAAGGGTTCAAAGACTTCATTTGCTCTAAGTATTCGCTAGAAAATTTTATATTTGAATTTTCATCTATCATCGCAATAGGAGTTCCATTTTGATATAACAAAATTCTATTTCCATAAAATTTTTCTGGCTCCTTTATGTTTACTGGATATATATCTTGCAATCCATACATTATTGGGCTTTTTTCACTTTGCAGCACAATCTGTTTATAATATGATATTTCATCAACAGTATTTTTCTCTCCATCTTGGTATGCTTTATATAAAATTAGCATGTTTTCTTTTATAATATCTTTTTCAGATTTATTTGGTGTTTTATTTTCTTCCATAGAAATTTTCTCCTTTTTCCTTTATTGGCATAAGAACCATACACCATAGTCTAAAGTGCCATTTCATAACCTTATTATATACCAAAATTATAGTTATGTCATTACTTTAATGCATTTTTATATTTTAGTTAAGAATAAATCTGAAAATTTCCAGTCTTTACTCAATACTTTATATCTCTCTATAAAAATTAAAGCAACCAATTTATTAGATTGATTGCTTTTTATAAAAATTATCCATTCTTTAAATAATCTATGTTACCCATTGTCTCTGCAGCTTCAGCTTTTGCTCTAGCCTTATATTTTTTAGCAGTATCTGCATCAATTGGGCCATTTGTTCTTTCACTCATGTTTCTTTCAAGTTTGCTTGCCAAACGATTTTGTGCTTTGGCAATTTTCTCGTCGTTTTCGAAAGTTGAATCACTGTATTTGCTTGCTAATTGCATAGTTGCTACAGTTTTATTGTAGTTAGCTCCATGTCTTTCTGCATTTCCAACGCCTCTAGGATTCTTCTCATCAAGTTGTTTTTGTAACTTAACCGCCCTATCCAACATTTTAGCATCTGTAACACCTGAGTCATAAGACAATTCTGCTCTTTGTCTTAATTGTGCATCAAGTTCAGATTTCTTAATAGAAGGATTCTTTTCAATAAGTCTATTTCTATTTTCCTGGTTTGACATGTACGATCTTATATAATCGTTTCTTTTTCTTTCAGGGCCAGTTCCTCTAATTGCATCATCAAGGAATCTTCCCGCAGCATTGTTTCCAACAATTGTATTTCCAACAGCACTGTTTAATCTACCACCTGTTGCATAACCAGCTGTTAATCCTGCACCTAAACCTTTAAGTGTATCACTCATGTCTCCTCCAACAATACCAACTCCAAGTCCTAACGCACCCATTGTTGTCATCATAGCTGCTCTACCTGCAAGTTTAGCTCCAGTTTTACCAACACCCTTTGCAATACCAGACCAACCACCAGCACTTTGGACTCTGCTATTTATAGCTGAACCTAAGTTTCCTTTAGCACTATTTGCTTTTGCTCTAATTGCTGCAAATGGATTTTCTTCCGAATTATTGTTGTCTGCATTTTGATTTTGTTGTCCATTTTCAGGCATAGCAGGGTTTTCTCCAGACTGCATTTCTGGATTTTCCAGTCCATTGCCTTGTTGTTCATTGTCTGGTACTTCTCTAAATTGTACTCCATCAATTACACCATCATCACTCACATGTACGCCATTGCTATCTGTTTCTTCATTGTTTTCATTTCCCGTTGCATTAGCAGAAGCAGCTCCTGCTGCAGCTCCAATACCAGCTGCTGTAGCCGTTTGTGCAGCATTTTCTACTCCATTTTCCATAGCATCTCCAGCTAGTGTATCCATAGCATTTGGCTTATTAGGATTATCAAGTCTTATGCCTTTTTCTCCTTTAGGGCCATCTCCTCCGCCTTTCTTAGGTTGTGGTGGACCTTTTCTAAGCATATTAAACGCTTGTGAAGCAAGTGCTCCACCTGCAAACCCACCAAGTGTAGATTCTGTGTTTCCTTTTATTCCAAACATCTGCTTTACTATCTTTTCTGCAGGTACTATAAAAGCTAGCGCAACTATTGCATATAGCAAATTGTTTGCCGCAACAGATAATGCAGATGATACAAATACTGTGTACAAAAGCATATGCATTGGCTGTAATAAAGCATAAAACATGTATTCTTTAAACCAGTAATTAAATGCTTGTGCTTTTCCATCTCTTATCTTATCTAATGGGTATGTTAGAGCAACTAATGGTGCAATCATTGTAAAAAATGCAAGCATTAATAATCTTTTTAAATACACAAATGCAAAATATACTGTGTAAACAGTTAAAGCAATATATAAGATCGAATATCCAATTTTTAAAGTACCACCTTGGTAATCCGCCTTCATTCTTGCCACGCCAGTAAAATTGCTAGAGAAGCATACCTCAGTTCCCGCATCTTTAAATGTAGTTGTACCGTCTGTTTCGGTTAAACGAATATTAACCTCCTTTATCCTTCCCTGATTTGTTCTATCTCCGGCTAGTACATCTGTTACGGTTTCACTCATAGTCATTGTAAATGCCATAATATAATGTAAGAAGAATATTAAACATAATGCAACTACCCAGTCTACAAAAAATTGTTTATATTTTGCCTTATCTCCTGCACTAGAACTTATAACAATTCTAATGCCAATATATAATAATGCTGATAAAAGCCCTACTATAGCTATATTTCTCAAAGCCACATACCATGTTGCAACAGTATCTCTCAATTGTTCCACAATTGATTTTTCACTTCCACCAAGTTCCTGATTATGGTCTCCTTCAGTTTTAAAAAAGTTAGCATCAAGAGCCGATACATTCCCAGCAAAAATTTCCGCAGGTGTAAGTTTTATATTCGGGATTCCATATTTCCCTGTTGCAGTTTCAATATATTCTTCTGCAATATCAACTTGTGGTACTCCAGATACCGGCTTATTTTCATTCAATACCTGTATCATTTTTGAATGTTCGAATACGCCTGAATTTAAGAAAACATCCGATTTATCTCCTATTATATTACGTTGCAATAGATAATTTACCCCATCTCCTATTCCTTGAATAAGAGCAGCAATTGGGCTTAACAGAAGTCCTCCAATTCCGTCCTTAGTTGAACCTTCCAAGTCCGAATTAACCCCATAATTATATGATGTATCTACACTCGCATACCCATCATCATCTACTTGTATGTTATAATTTGTTTTTTCTTCTTCAGTAGGTTTGATCTTAACGTCACTTATTGTATAAGCTGTGTTATCATACGTTTCTTTATTTACATATAAAGTTTTCTCATCGTTTGCATGATTTTTCAACATTTCAATAGCTTGCTCCGCAGTTATATTCCATGCACTGCATAATTTCTTTACTGCTGGACTAGTATCCTTGTTATATAAATCTTGCTTTGTATCAGTTCCACCAATTGATAAATCCTGATACTCCTTAATCGACATCCAGCTCTCAACTGCCCAAACTTTCCCACTCATAATAAAGTTGCACATTATCATTATTATAATAATTGCCATAATCTTTTGTATTGACTTTTTGTTTATTATCTTATGCATTACTTCCTCCCTCTATTATGATTTTCTTTGATTATTTTCCATCATCTTGTTTAAGTTTGTTTCAACAAACTCGAACTCTTTTGCCGTTGGTGTTATTTGCAATATTGCAGTATCTCCTCCAACTTTCAATAATCCTTCTCCTTTGTTGCAGGTTACTAGAAATCCTGCTTCACCTTCGCTAAGTTTAAATACTTCTTTTAGGTATTGAATTTCAGATTTATCTTGTGCTAGTAATAGCTTTGTGTCTGATGATGTTAAAACTGCTTGTACTTCTGGTTTCTCGTAGAAGTCTTGGAATCTCTGAGAAATTATTGCAAGCGATACGTTTCTTTTTCTCGCACGTCTAGCCATTGTGTTTAAGAAGTCTACAGCTTCTGGGTATGGCAATAACATCCATGCCTCATCAACCAAAACTCTCTTCTTAGCAGCTTTTCTTCTATCTTCACTGTTTTTCTTAACGTATTTTTCCCATATCCAAGAAAGTAATATTTGTTGTGCAAGTGGTCTTGCAAATCTTTCTTCTAGTTGTGATATGTCTAGGTTTATAAATAATGTTCCATCTAATAAGTCAAATGTAGATTGACCGTCAAAGTATGCCATCTGGCCATCATATTCTCTTATGTATTGTTTCATAACTTTTAGCAAATAGCTGTAATGGAATCTGTAATCAGGGTTTGTATTGCTTTCTGCATTTCTTTGTAAACGCTTATACCATGACCCAATTGTTGGCATTTTCTTTCTTGCTCTTCCTAATATGTCTCCGTTGCCTCTTCCAGCTGCTTCATATAAGCTCATTGGGTCACTTGTTATTCCATATGCTGCATACTCTTGTGCAACAGATTCTGCAATAATTTGCTTTGTTACCTCATTAATATCCTGGCTTCTTGTACTACCTCTTGCCATTGTAAGTAATGCTTGTGTAACGTCCTCTACTTTGTTTTCTACGTTTAATACAGCTCTTTCTCTTCCTGTTATTTCATCTTTTACAACTTCGGTTTCTATATCAAAAACATTTATAACTGTTTTTGAGTTAGGGCTTAGTACAACGTTTATTCCGCCTAAACTTTCTGCAACTATGCTATACTCGCCTTCGGCATCTAGTGCTAAGCTTTGTATTCCCATAAGTACTGCAGACCTTGATATTAAAGTTTTCATTGTTACAGATTTACCGGCACCAGACTTAGCAAATATAACCATGTTATAGTTTGTAAGTGAGCTATGGAAGTTATCAAATAATATTGGTACGCCAGTTTGTTTATTAAATCCAAGTGGAATACCTGTTGAGTGTCCAACTTCTGATGTAGTAAATGGGAATACTGTTCCCATAGATCTACGGTCAAATGTATGCGTTTTCCTTATTTTATCTTCCGCCAAAGGTAAATTGCTTTGGAAAGCCTCTTCTTGCATTGCCCATGCACTTTTTATTCCAACCAAAGATTTTGACATTTCTGTTGCTAATAGTTTAGTAAGCTTGTCTAAATCTTCCAAACTATATGCAAACAGTGTAGACACAACAGATGCTTCATAAAGTTTATTAAATCCTGCTGCAATCTCATCTCTTAAGCTTTCTGCCTCATATCTTTTTTGAGCTAAGTTGCTCTCTCTATTGATATTTCCTCTATCTGCTGCAACAATTCTTTCTGTTTCTAGCTCATTTATCGTTCTATTCAACTCGTTTTGAGACCTAGATTCTTGAATTGGTGTTATATATATTGATGTATTTATGTCTCCAAACATATACATATCTCTAAATAATTCTGGAAATGTACACATTCTTGGTAATGCAGAAACGAAGAAGCTTCTAGCATATCTTTTTACATTTGATATAATCTCTAAGTGGTCAATATTACTTGCGTCTATTCCAGAAGGTGCAATTAATTCTTTTATTGTTTTCTTGTGCAATATTGGAATTTGCTCATCACTCGTATAATCATTTCTTTGAAATTGCAAATCATTATTAGTAGCTTTACGTTTTTTATTGAACATTAGCTTTCTTCTCCTTCCTTACTTTTTCTTTTGCTTTCTCTGCAACGTCTTTTCCAAGCATTGCTTCGTTTTCTTGAATTATAAGTTGTGCTAAGTTATTTATTATGTCATCTTCTGTTTCAACTTTTCTTTGATATTCTTTCTCTTTTTCTGTTTGTACTTGTGCAATTTTATCACTTGCCAAATTAACTGCAGCATCTTCTATTTGTTTGTCTAACATTTCCATTTTCTTATCCATGTAATCTGGCGCTGTTGAATATAACTCGTTGTATCCAGCTTTAATTGCCTTATCAACACCGAAAACTTCGGCATCCTCTCTGTTATATGCAAAATATAGTAAATCTGCAAGTTCTGTTGATGAAAGTACTCTTCCCATAACACCTGATACGGACAAAGTTCTTATTATAGCCTGTGCTCTTGTGTATAATTCCGAGAAAGCCATCTCTCTAACTTCATCTTTGTCAAAATCATTTTGTCCAAGTTCTTCTGAATAATATGGAATTACCATATAATATTTTTTGTTTAATATATTTCTATTTAAACTCATCTTTTCTGTGTTGTATATAATGTCTTTACCATATTCATATAAGTTTTTGTCTTTTGTAAACTCATATAAAGCTTGTTTTTTCTGTTCTGCTGTGGCATTTGGTGATGCCATTATATTTTGATATCTCATCTTTTGTCTGCTATATTCTTGTTCTATTTTATCAACTTCTGCTTTATAAGTTTGGATGCTACTCTCCAAGTTAATTTTTCTTGTTTGTGTATATATTTGAACTGGGTGTGATAAGGTGTTTAAAAATTGTATAAATCCTTCTTCAACTCCAACTTTTTCTGCTTGTGACATTAAGTCGTAATTAATACCTTGGCATTCAACAACCATTACATATCTAGCACCTTTTTTCTGTATAATCATGTTATCTTCAATTTTATCGAATTCCATGAAGTCGAAAACTGAACCAACATTAAAAGTTTTTGATGAAGATTTTTTTACTGGTTTAGACTCTGCTACTGCACTGTCTTCTTTCTCCTTTTGTTTTTCTTTAACTTTCATGTTTAAATATATAAAAATAAGTGCTACTGCCAAAGCAAACATTATTGCAAGCATTACATATAATATAATCGTTAGAAATGATGTATTATCTGTCATTTGTATTTTCCTCCTTATCATCATAGATGTAAATTTTGTTTCTCTTTTGTTTAAATTTTATTGCTCTTTTTATTACATCGTCCACGTTTTCGCCACCCACAACTTTAGTTGCCTTTAATATACCTATGTTTGGTACTTTTAACATTCCTATTGAATACCCAATTAATGCACATAATACAACCATAGCAATTCCAACAACGGTTAGGCTCATTAGCTTAAATATTAAATAAAATATTAATCCAACGCCAACTCCTACTACACTATATATTAAGCTTTTTGTTGTAAAAATGAATAGAATCCTACCTTCTCCTTTTACATTTCTAGGCACATTATATGTTCCCATAGACTTCCTCCGTTTTAACATAATATTATATATTAAATTATAGCACATATTGTAACAAAATGTAACCTAAAAACAAAAAAAAGTGCATTTACATGCACTTTTAATTTTATTGTAATACTTATGTAACACTTATGAAATATTATTTTGTTGATACTGAAGTTGATAATGAGTAAATAACTCTTACTAATGATGTACCAGCAAAAATAAGAACTGCACCAACTATATATGGTATCATTGTTTTCTTGTATTCTGCTTTTTCTGAAGCACTACCCATCATATATTTAATACCAATAACTAATAATACAATTACTGCTATAACAATACCAACAACTTGAATTATTGTAACAATGTTATTGCCAACTTTAGTTAAGTCATTAGTTTGAACATTACCATTTCCATTTAATCCATTTAGAACTGTATTTGGATCAACTGCTAGTACAGTTCCTGCTATAGATGCAACTAACATTATTGCTAATAATAGTGTTGATATTACCTTTATAGATTTTTTCATGTTTATTCCTCCTTATTTTTCTATTTTATTAAAGCTTACTTTCGTAAGAATATTAATAACTATTTTATTATTCAAGTGGTTCTAATAATTGAAGCAGCAATTTCCAAATTCCAAATGCTCCAAATATTATAACGCATCCAACTAGATAAACTATTAGATTTTTCTTTACATCTGCCTTTTCGCCTAGGCTTCCTGTTATAAATTGTATTCCTAATACAATTCCCCATATGAATGCTACTGCAATTCCTATTACTAATAAAACATTATATAATGTATTTGATCCTTCTTTGAGAGCGTCATTGTTTATAACATTTCCTCCGTTTTCGCCATTGTTTACAAAGCCTTCTGCTCTATTCATAATATCTTGTAATGGTCCTGCATATGCATTAGGTATGAATAAATTAAATAATATAATAAAAAAGGCAAAAGAA
>ERZ779877.2750-NODE-2750-length-12415-cov-2.986570_pt1 | contig 12415 bp, 9 predicted proteins | sample MGYA00511556_ERZ779877 | MGnify/ENA primary metagenome ERZ779877 (study PRJEB29588, sample SAMEA2159338) | human gut metagenome | biome: human gut; feature: human-associated habitat; material: faeces | place: Denmark | collected 2008/2010 ...
GAGCCATCCTGATGATTGATATGGCCCACCCTGCCGGACTGATTGCTGCCGGACTGTTGGACAACCCGGTTAAATATGCTCATATCGTCACTTCAACAACCCATAAAACCCTTCGTGGCCCTCGTGGCGGTGTCATCATGATGGGTAAAGACTTCCCTAACCCATGGGGCAAGAAAACTCCAAAAGGTGAAATCAAGATGATGTCACAACTTTTGGATTCTGCTGTATTCCCTGGTATACAAGGTGGCCCGTTGGAACATGTCATCGCAGCCAAAGCTGTTGCATTCGGTGAATGTTTACAGCCGGAATACAAAGAATATCAAACACAAGTAAAAAAGAATGCAGCCGTATTGGCACAGGCTTTGATTGACCGTGGCTTTACGATCGTTTCCGGTGGTACAGACAACCACTCCATGCTGGTAGACCTGCGTACCAAATACCCTGATCTGACAGGCAAAGTAGCAGAAAAAGCATTGGTTGCTGCTGATATCACTGTAAACAAGAACATGGTTCCATTTGACAGCCGTTCTGCTTTCCAAACTTCAGGTATCCGTTTGGGAACTCCCGCTATCACAACTCGCGGAGCGAAAGAAGACTTGATGTTGGAAATCGCCGAAATGATTGAGACAGTTCTTTCAAACGTAGACAATGAAGAAGTAATTGCACAAGTTCGTGCACGCGTAAACGAAACAATGAAGAAATATCCTATTTTCGCTTACTAATCAACGACTTCTATCAATATACTCATAAAAGACTTTGGAGTTTTTGAAAAAGTTTTATCCTTCTTCAAGAACTTCAAAGTTTTTTATGAAACATCCAGACCATTTAAAAAGAGTAATAGAAAAGTATTTTTATCAGCATTCCCCACAGAAATCAGTATAAATTTCTACCTTTGCAGACAATTTATCCGTTAATGACGAATGAAAGGAACTAAGAATCTGACTCAAGGCCCTATCCTAAAGCAATTGTTTACTTTGGCAATGCCCATTATGGCTACTTCATTCATACAAATGGCATATAGTCTGACCGACATGGCTTGGGTAGGAAGAATAGGAAGTGAGGCAATAGCCGCCGTAGGTTCGGTAGGAATTCTTACATGGATGTCCACATCTATCTCTCTTCTGAACAAAGTAGGTTCGGAAGTCAGCGTAGGACAAGCCATCGGGGCACAAAACGAGCAAGCTGCCCGTGCATTCGCATCACATAATCTTACCTTGTCCTTACTTATATCATTGAGCTGGGGAGCATTGTTATTTATCTTTGCCACCCCTATTATCAGTATCTATGAACTAGAACCTCATATAGCCAAGATGGCTGTGGAATATCTACGGATTATAGCAACCGCCTTTCCATTCGTCTTTTTATCAGCTGCCTTTACAGGGATATTCAATGCCGCCGGACGAAGCAAAATACCTTTTTCCATTAACGGTATCGGACTGATTACAAATATAATACTAGATCCTATCTTTATCTTTGGTTTAAGCTGGGGAACTACGGGAGCAGCAATTGCCACTTGGCTGGCCGAAGCTACGGTATGCATACTGTTTATCTATCAATTGAAACAAAAGAAAATATTATGGGATGATTTTCGGTTATTTACTAAACTGAAAAAACAATATACACGCCACATTTTGAAAATAGGATTACCGGTAGCGGCACTCATTACATTATTCGCTTTCGTCAATATGTTTCTCGGAAGAACCGCCACAGAACAAGGTGGTCATTTAGGGCTGATGGCACTCACCACCGGAGGACAAATCGAAGCTATCACCTGGAACACCTCCCAAGGTTTTTCTACAGCTCTCAGTGCCTTTGTAGCTCAGAATTATGCAGCGCGGCAAATCTCCCGTGTGCTGAAAGCCTATCGCACCACTTTATGGATGACATTTATATTCGGATCTTTCTGCACATTCCTTTTTATATGTTATGGAAACGAAATATTTACTATCTTTGTTCCTGAAAAAGCAGCTTACGAAACCGGCGGTGTCTTTCTACGTATTGACGGATACTCGCAACTATTTATGATGCTGGAAATTACCATACAGGGCGTATTTTATGGGATGGGGCGCACCATGCCTCCTGCCGTAATCAGCGTCACCTGTAACTATCTGCGCATCCCGATGGCACTGTTGTTTGTATCATGGGGCTGGGGTTTGCCGGGTATTTGGTGGAGCATAAGCATCACTAGCACTATGAAAGGAATTATTTGTCTGATCTGGTTTATGCTTATCAAGAAGAAAGCTTTAAATTATCAGGCCGTTTAATGAACAATTTTTGCATTAAGTCATTAATATATTAAAATGAACATGATTATGAAAAAGACTAAAATTATGGCTTTATTACTGAGTGCTACATTAGTATTCAGTGGATGTGGTAACATGAATAATACCGCTAAAGGCGGTCTCGGCGGCGGCGGCGGTGCAGCATTGGGAGCAATTATCGGCGGAATAGCCGGACATGGTAAAGGTGCGGCTATTGGTGCGGCAGTAGGTGCGGCAGTAGGTACAGGTGCCGGTGTGTTAATTGGGAAAAAAATGGATAAAGCAGCAGAAGAAGCTGCTCAAATCCAAGGAGCACAGGTAGAACAAGTAACAGATAACAATGGCCTTCAGGCTGTAAAAGTTACTTTTGATTCCGGTATTCTCTTCAATACAGGAAATGCAGCCTTGAGTGCACAAGCGAAATCAGCCTTAAGTAAGTTTGCAAACAACGTATTGAACCAGAACAGAGATATGGATGTATCCATTTATGGATATACAGACAACCAGGGCTGGAGAAACAGTACAGCTGAACAAAGTATCCAAAAAAACCTCAATCTGTCACAAGAACGCGCTCAAAGTGTGGCTAGTTATCTGTTGGGTTGCGGTGTAAGTAATTCCCAGATCAAGTCCGTAGAAGGCTTGGGTCAAGCAGATCCGATAGGTAATAATGACACAGCCGAAGGACGCCAGCAGAACCGTCGTGTAGAAGTATATATGTATGCCAGCCAACAGATGATTCAGCAAGCGGAAGCAGGAACACTGAAATGATATCAATGACGTTATTGTAGAGCGTATCCAATACGCCCGAACCAACGGTCACAACATTGGAATAACATATAAAATAAACCAATTTCGGACAGGTTATTTCTGCCCGAAATTGCTTTTAATACACAAGCATGAAAAAAAAGATTTTAAAATTCATCCGCAATCTGCTGCTTTTTTTCTTTGGTTCTTCCATTCTCGCAGTTATCGTTTTACGATTTATTCCGGTTTACTTTACCCCGTTGATGTTTATCCGTACTACCCAGCAAATCATTCATGGAGAAGATATAAAGTGGAAACACTCTTGGCTACCTAAAGAAAACATATCCCCTCATCTGTCTATGGCTGTTATTGCCTCTGAAGACAATCGCTTTGCCGAGCATAATGGTTTTGACTTCAAAGAAATAGAGAAAGCCTTAAAAGAAAACAAGAACCGAAAACGCCCTCGAGGTGCCAGTACTATCAGCCAACAGACAGCCAAAAACATTTTCTTGTGGCCTGCTTCTTCTTGGATCAGGAAAGGACTTGAAGTGTATTTCACCACCTTGATAGAACTATTTTGGAATAAGGAACGGATTATGGAAGTCTATCTGAACTCTATAGAAATGGGAAATGGTATCTATGGTGCCGAAGCAGTAGCTCGTGAACACTTTCACAAGAATGCCAGCAAACTGACACCGGAAGAATGCGCACTAATTGCAGCCAGCCTTCCCAATCCTCGCAAATTCAATTCAAGCAGACCTGGCAACTACATGCTTAAAAGACAAAAGAAGATACTTTATCTTATGAAATGCGTCCCTACATTTCCGCCCAAACAAGATACGTCCTCTACGGTTTCAAAGAAGAAAAAGAAATAACCCGCACCCCCGTGTGGGCTTTCTTATTTTTAGAGTATTCAAAGAGAGTCTGAGAATCTAGAATAACTTTCTTCATGACCGATGAAGCATGAAGCAAATGCAATTTACCATCCACCCAACAGGCAAATCCTGTATGCACCACATCCAGCCCTTTTATATTGGTAGTAATCGCTATGATATCCCCATTCTTTATATCCAACTCTTCAGAAGAAACGTTCAGACTTGTTTTAGGAATATAAGAAACAGGAACATTTTTCCATTTTCTCTCTATTTCAATCATCTGGGATATCATGGAAGGATTATTTTTCAACCGGTGATAATTGTCAGAGTGTGTGGACATAAAATCCAAATTCAAGATTTGTGATACAGCAAGCCCTAATTCCCCTGTACGTTCATGTACAATTCCTTTCTGTTCGTTATCCTTAATCCAATCACTGAAGTAATGTAAACGCGAGACATAACCGGCTTGTTTTCCATTCCGATAGCGGATACACAGCAACGCTTTTTTGTAACTTTCAAAGTCACTTTTCCCATACTTGTCAGCGAGACTCAATGCAAGTACTGTTTCAACTAATGTGGTACAATCCACCTTATCCAAATGAACAACTAATCTCTCTTCATCTGTCCCATCCAATGTATTCGCTACGTATGGAACCCCTAATAGATTTTGGGCAAAAAACAATATCCTACAGCTATCGGCCGGCAACCGGGCAGCTTTTTGAAGCAGACTCTCGACTTTTATACTGTCATTTTCTGATGCTGAAACGATACAAGGCATTATTCCTAAAATCATTCCCAGCAACCACGGATACAGCTTTCTCATATATTTTTTCTTATCTACCTGTTTTTTCTGCATGGCAACAAAGATAACACATAACTGAATGAATGCAAATTTTAAAAGAATGAAAAGATAAAAACATCCGCCATGACAAATTCAACACTTGCCACAGCGGATAAAAAAACTATATTTTACCTTCAAATCATGCAGTAAACTCTGTTCTTTCCAAATAAGCTATAACATCACCTTTATTAACTACAGCTCCTTGTTGGGCGCAAACTTCTACAATACGTCCTGTAAAATTAGCAAAAATCTTTTCATACTCTCCCCACGGAGTGGAAATATAACAGAACACTTCATCATGCTGGTATTTCCGTCCGACAAACGGTGCCATAGAAGGACCTTCCACGGAAACTTCCCATAAAATCTGCCCCTTATCCGGTGCAATAATAGGATCTGCCTTAGCACGCTTATATTTTCGGATCGTTTCCTCATCGAAGCCACTTTTTACCATAGCCGCATCCTGAGCACGTTGTAAATCATCCATAAAACGTTTCTTGGCTACACCCGATTTATAATCACGGTATTGCCGGTCATGCATAGCCAGTTCAAACAACTCTTCCTCATCCTCACCATATTCCCATCCATTATCATCCATCTCCTTACGGTACTTGTCCAGCTCATCAGGATAGTTCACCTGAGGATCTTCATCAGTGAATTCGTAGCCTTTACTTTTCGCCAGTTCGATTATTTCAGGAGCCAACGCACCCGGCAATTTTCCACTTTTTCCCAAAATCATATCCCATGTATGGTTATCAATCATCGTCCATCTCTCCTCTCCCTTCACCAATTGCATAACATTCATCAAAGCCACATTCTTCACATATTGGCTAAACGGTGTTACTAAAGGTGGATATCCCAATTTCGGCCATACGTATTCCACTTCTTCAAACAACATCACTACCAAATCATCCAAACTCATAGGTTCCTTTCCCTGTCCTTTCAGAATCAGATTGATGCCCGAATGCACCCCTTTCAGATCGGCCATCATTGAACCCATCATGCCACCGGGAAGTCCACATCCCAGCAGCAAGGAAGACATATGTTTGTTGGTAGGATCAATAAAATATCCCAAAAAATCATCAATAAATTCCTGCGTCATGCTACGCGCTTTCATATAAGCCTTCATATTGATTTCAGGTACCTGAAAACCTGCATTTTTCAACATAGCCTGTACAGAAATTACGTCAGGATGCACTTTTCCCCATGACAACGGCTCCATAGCGACATCAATGATATCCGCACCATTCTCACAAACTTCCAAAATAGATGCCATAGATAACCCAGGACCGGAATGTCCATGATATTGTACAATGACTTCAGGATGTTTATCTTTGATATTTCTCACCAACTGCCCCAACATTTCAGGACGGCCGATACCTGCCATATCTTTCAAACAGATTTCGGGTGCCCCCGCTTCTATTAACTGGTCGGCAATATAAGAATAATAATCCACCGTATGTACAGGAGAATAAGTGATGCAAAGAGTGGCTTGAGGAATCATTCCCGCTTCTTTAGCATATTTTATGGAAGGAATAATATTACGAACTTCATTCAAACCACAAAAAATACGAGTAATATCCACTCCTTGCGCATGTTTTACCCTATACATCAACCGACGTACATCAGCTGGAACAGGATACATTCGCAATGCATTTAAACCACGGTCCAACATATGCGTCTGAATACCCGCCTCACGTAAAGGCTTGGTAAATGTACGCACTGCCTTGTTAGGATTCTCACCATATAGCAAGTTCACTTGTTCAAAAGCACCTCCATTAGTTTCGACTCGGGCAAAACACCCCATTTCAATAATGGCTGGGGCTACCTTTATCAACTGGTCTACACGCGGTACGTATTTTCCGGCACTCTGCCACATATCGCGGAAAACCAAACTAAATTTGACTTCTTGCTGTTCCATGATTCTACATGCGTGTTTTTCTAACGGACTACTGCAACTTTTCTACTTTTATTACCTGGCCTTTTCCGGCTGTCAAAATGTCGACGGCTGCCTTGATGGCATCCATTGCACCTGCATCAGTAGATGCTCCCGATGAAGTGTTTTTCTTTTTCGGAGCTTCCTCTGGAGCTACTTTATTGACAACGGAAATCAGAAGTTGGCTTAACCAGATAACGATGAGCAGAATTACGAAGACAGTGACCATTCCAACCACCATCAGCAATAATCCCAGTTCAAAGTTTTCCATTTTTCAACTAATTTGAATGTATATAAAAAGGCGCTCTTCAGAAAACTAAGTTCCGAAGAGCGTCCCAAAAGTAGAAATTTCAAGCAAATATTGTAGCTAAAACTCGTTAAATATTTGATAATTTGTTTACGAATCCGCCCTATCACTATCAAAATAAAATCTCATCCAGCGATTTGCGCTTTTTAGTTGACATTTCCTGTTCGGCAGAATAGCCCACCGGAATCAGTACCGCAGGCTCTATATGGACGGGCAACTGAAGCACTTCCCGACAAAGAGGTACGTCAAAATTGCATACCCAGCAGGTGCCCAGTCCCTGCTCTGTGGCGGCCAGGCAAAGGTGCTCCACAGCAATGGCCACGTCAATGTCGGCATGGTCTTTCCCGTCCGACTTGCGATGCCATGATTCCTCATGATTGACACACGCCACAATGAGGCAAGGCACATTGGAAATCCATTCTCTCGGATAAGCCTTTTTCAGCTGCGACAACCGAGGCTCATCGGTCACCACCGCAAACTTCCACGGCTGAAAATTCACGGCCGAAGGAGCCATCCGCACACATTCCATCACATAATCCAGTTTTTCTTTCTCTATCGCACGGGGTTCATAACTCCGCACGGAATGACGTTGTTTTACCAGTTCCAAAAAATTCATGTCTATAATTCTTTTATAATTTTATTTCCAGATTAATTCCCATCACATTCAGACACCGCTGCACATCATACTGCCGGCAGTAATATACATCCAAGGCCGTTTTCCGTGACAGCCCCCAACGCACTCCCGGACGATAGCGGACACGCGGCAGCGAAAAGAAAGCCCCTCCACCTACCGGCTGAAACGACTCTACCGAGAAATAAGGATGCAGAAGCCAGCCTGTCGGTTCATATACAGCCTGCAACCGCGAACGAAGCTGTGCCTCCTTTCCTCCTCCGATAAACGTATGCTGGAAAAGTTCCCTCCAGCCAAGCTTGAAGTCTCCCACAGGACCGGACACCACAAAACCCGCCTGGTAGCGATGGCCGATTTTCCATCCCGCCTTCCCACGGTCACGGTACTGCAATTCGTAATAGCCTTTCAGCTGCATCAGCGGAAGCACCCGACAGTTCACCCCCACATTCAGCCGTTCCCGTTCCATTTCTTTCAATCCCTGCTGGGTTCTTGTCTGAAAAGTGCCTCTGAATTTCCAGTACCGGTTCATCTGCCAGTCTACCCGTACACCCGTCCATGCGGCAAATTCTCCGTGTGCCACCGCGTATGTACGTATTGGCAGCAGCCATCCGACGCACGCCCACACAATTCCCATAACCAGGCATCCACGCAGTTTCTGTTTCCTCATCACTATCCGCACAAAGATTTAACTTCATATTCTTTGCAAGATACCAAGAAAATCTTGAATAACATGAAAATATTTCGACAAGATTTTCCAAATCCTTTCCCATTTTTTAGGTTTCCCCATCCAGAAACGTATGTTTTCTTTATGCGAAACGTACGGCTCTGCCTCAGGAAACGTATGTTTTCCGATAAGGAAACATAGAAAATGAAACGTGGAATGACTCTTTATGTACTGGCGTTTACAAAAAAAACGTCCTGAACCTTTTCAGATTCAGGACGCTCCTCTTATTTTACCTACACGAACTTATCCCGCCATCAGCAAGACAAGCAACTGTGCGGTCAGAATACGCAAGAACATGGTCAACGGATATACCGTAGAATAACCTACAGCCGGTGCATCGTTTCCAGCAATCTGGTTGGCGTATGCCAAGGCAGGAGGGTCGGTATTACTACCGGCAATCAGCCCCATCAACGTGAAGTAGTTCACCCGGTGATGCCAGCGGGCTACAATACCTGTAATGAGCAATGGAATGAACGTAATCAAGAAACCAATTCCTACATAAAGCACGCCATCGCCTTCCACTACCATCTGCACGAAATTCTCACCTGCTTTGATTCCTACACTGGCCAGGAAGAGCACCAATCCCACCTCACGCAGCATCAGGTTGGCACTCATCGTCGTATAGGTGACCAGTTTCACCTTGTGGCCAAAACGGCCAATCAGGATAGAAATAATCAGCGGACCACCGGCCAGACCCAGTTTCACCGGAGTCGGCATGCCCGGAATGGCAATCGGCAGACTACCGAACAGAATACCACAGAGGATCCCCACAAAGATGGTCACGATGTTCGGATGGTCCAAACGGCGCAACTGGTTACCCAGCAAGTTAGCCACCCGCTCAATGGCATCCTGCGGACCCACCACCATCACACGGTCGCCCACCTGCAAACGCAACTGACGGGCTGCAAACAAGTCCATACCCGAACGGTTGACACGAGTCACGTTCACCCCATACATGCTGCTGAAGTGAAGTTCTCCCAAGGTTTTTCCGTTGATGTTCGGCTGTGTCACCAATATACGACAGGAAACCATCGGTTTGTCCTGCTGATTGGTGGCATCCCAATCCTGTTCAATTTTCGGACCGATGAAAGCCATGATAGCTTCTGAATCATCTTCGGCACATACCAAAAACATGCGGTCGCCCAAACGAAGCACCGTATTGGCATTCGGCGTAATCATGTGTCCGTCTTGGATGATGCGTGTACACACAAAGTCGCGCGCCAGGAAGTTCTGTACCTGCGACAATGTCTTGCCGCTCAAAGCCTCGTTCTGCACCTTCAAGGAGATGGTGTAAGGCTTCATGTGGGGATTTGCCTCCTCTTCTTTCTGGATTTCCTCACTGTCCTGCTTCACGTCTACCCGGCAGATATAACGGATAATGATCATGGAAAGGATGATACCCATCACTCCCAGCGGATAAGCACAGGCATATCCCATGGCAATCTCAGGACCTTGATAATGCAGCTGCTGCAAAGCTTCGTTGGCCGCACCAAGTCCCGGTGTATTGGTCACCGCTCCACAAAGGATACCCACCATCATCGGGATGTCTATCCTCCCTTGCAAAGCGAAATAGAGAATCAATGCCACCGCAATGTTCAGGAACACGATTCCCACCGCCAGCAGGTTGAGCGTAATGCCTCCTCGCTTGAACGAGGAAAAGAAAGAAGGGCCGACCTGAAGTCCTATACAGAAGACGAAGAGAATCAGTCCGAAGTCTTGTAAGAAAGAAAGAATGGCTGGATTTCCGGTAAAGCCGAAGTGTCCTGCCAAGATTCCGACAAACAAGACGAATGTAACTCCCAGCGATATGCCGAAGAATTTAATTTTTCCCAACAATACCCCCGCCGCAATCACAAAAGCATAAAGTGCTACGATATGCGCTATTGAGTTGGGATTCGTCAATAAATCTTGTAGCCAATTCATAGATATTAAATTTTTTTATTCGGAGGGCAAATGTAACCAATTAAAAAGAATAGGGCAAACTTTTCTTTCTTTTTTCATCATGAGCCCTCCCAAAGGGTTTACAACATACACTTTCTCCTTTTGAATGCATCTAATACCAGTTTTATGTTTTTAGCTTCCTATCGCTGTAAAAAAAGAAAGAATGTAGGATAAAAGACCGGAAAATTTGTATATTTGCCCATGCAGGTAACCAACCTACACAATAATTTTAAATCTGAATATCAACCAAAAACACTAATTCACTATGGCAGATAGTAAAGAAAAACTCTTTTCAGATTTTCCGCCTGTGTCTACCCAAGAATGGATGGACAAAATCATGGTCGACCTGAAAGGAGCCGATTTTGAGAAAAAGTTGGTGTGGAAAACCAACGAAGGTTTCAAGGTGAAACCGTTCTACCGTCAAGAAGATTTGGAAGGACTGAAAACCACAGAAGGACTTCCCGGACAGTATCCTTATATAAGAGGTATCAAGAAAGACGACAATACATGGTTCATCCGCCAGGACATTGTAGTGGAAAATGCCTCCGAAGCCAATGCGAAAGCCCTTGACATCTTAAACAAAGGAGTCGATTCACTCGGATTTCAAATTAAAGCCAAAGAACTCAATGCGGAGTACCTTGACACGTTGCTGAAAGATATCTGTTGCGAATGCATCGAATTGAATTTCTCTACCTGCCAACGCCACACCCTGCAACTGGCGCAGCTGCTGGTAGCTTACTTCCAGAAAAAAGGTTATGCACCCGAAAAGCTGAAAGGTTCGCTGAATTTCGACCCCATCAGCAAAATGATGCAGAAAGGAAAAGATGTAAGTGCGGTCATCGCCACCGGAAAGGAACTGGTGGAAACACTGGCCGGATATCCGCATTTCCGTTGCATCGCCGTCAACTCGGTACAGCTGAACAATGCCGGAGCCTACATTTACCAGGAACTGGGATATGCACTGGCTTGGGGAAATGAATACCTCAACCAGCTGGTGGAAGCCGGCGTTCCTGCCGCACTGGCTGCCAAGAAAATCAAGTTCAATTTCGGTATCAGCTCCAACTATTTCATGGAAATTGCCAAATTCCGTGCGGCACGTATGCTGTGGGCCGACATCGTAAAACAATATCAGCCGAAATGTCCGCGCACGGACTGCAAAAATACAGGGGCCGACGGTACTTGCTACTGTGCCTGCAAGATGGTGGCACATGCCGAAACGTCCAACTTCAACCTCACTCTGTTTGATGCACACGTCAACCTGCTCCGTACGCAGACCGAAGCCATGAGTGCGGCCATTGCCGGTGTGAATTCCATCACCGTTTCGCCGTTTGACAAGACTTACGAAACGCCGAACGATTTCTCTGAACGTATCGCCCGCAACCAGCAACTGCTGCTGAAAGAAGAATCTCATCTGAACCGCATCGTCGACCCGGCTGCCGGTTCTTATTATATTGAAAACCTGACTGTCTCCATCGCGAAAGAGGCTTGGAAACTTTTCCTAGCCGTGGAAGAAGCGGGAGGCATGCTGCAAGCGGTCAAAGCGGGCAGCATACAGGAGGCTGTGAACCAGAGCAACAAAGCTCGTCACGAAGCGGTATCTAAACGGAAAGAAATTCTGTTGGGTACCAACCAGTATCCGAACTTCAACGAACTGGCTGGCGACAAGCGCCCGCTGGACGGATGTACAAAATGCGGATGTGGCGGTCATGAAGAAGAGGAAACGGCCTTGGTTAAATTGCAGACGGCACGTGCGGCCAGCGAATTTGAGGCTCTCCGCCTGGAGACTGAGAACTCCGGCAAACGTCCGAAGGCATTCATGCTAACCATCGGCAACCTGGCCATGCGCCAGGCCCGTGCGCAATTCAGCTGCAACTTCTTGGCCTGCGCCGGCTACAAAGTGATAGACAATCTGGGATTCCCCACCGTGGAAGAAGGAGTGGAAGCCGCCATGAAGGCCGGCGCCGACATCGTGGGCCTGGTGCCCGAGAACGTGCGCCTGCGCCTGATGGAAAAATACCAGCGCGGCGAAGTGCGCCAGGCCACGCCCTGCCTGTCCGCCCCCTACGGCGGCTTCCGCGTCACCAAATAAGATGGCCGCGCCCCTGCCCGTCATCTGTCTGGCCGGCCCCACGGGCTGCGGCAAGACCGCCGCGGCCCT
>ERZ779877.2755-NODE-2755-length-12399-cov-2.599806_pt1 | contig 12399 bp, 9 predicted proteins | sample MGYA00511556_ERZ779877 | MGnify/ENA primary metagenome ERZ779877 (study PRJEB29588, sample SAMEA2159338) | human gut metagenome | biome: human gut; feature: human-associated habitat; material: faeces | place: Denmark | collected 2008/2010 ...
AAAAGAATTTTTAATGAAAAATGACACTTTAAAAGGGCAGCATCGAATCAATGAACAGATTCGCGCCAAAGAAGTACGTATTGTGGGAGATGATATCGAATCGGCCGTATATCCGATAGCACAAGCTTTAAAACTAGCAGAAGAACACGAAGCTGATTTAGTAGAAATTTCACCCAACGCTGTTCCTCCAGTTTGTAGAATTATAGATTATTCTAAATTCCTTTATCAGTTAAAGAAACGCGCAAAGGAACAAAAGGCAAAACAAGTTAAGGTTAATGTGAAGGAAATCCGTTTTGGACCTCAAACTGACGAACACGATTACAACTTTAAGTTGAAGCATGCTATCGGCTTTTTGCAGGATGGTGATAAGGTAAAGGCCTATGTGTTCTTTAAAGGACGTTCCATCTTGTTTAAAGAACAAGGAGAAGTGTTGCTTCTGCGTTTTGCTAATGACTTGGAGGACTATGCGAAGGTTGAACAAATGCCGTTGTTGGAAGGTAAGAGAATGACAATCTCTTTATCTCCTAAAAAGGCTACTGCTCCTAAGAAAACTGCTAAGCCGGTTGCTCCAAAGGCCGAAGAAGCTGAATGAAAACAGAAAAGAGCGTGTAACGCGCCGGTATAGTGCGTTGCCGCCATTGAGTAATAATAATTAAAATTTAATAAGATGCCAAAGGTAAAAACTAACTCCGGTTCTAAAAAAAGATTCGCTCTTACCGGAACAGGTAAAATCAAGAGAAAGCACGCTTTTCACAGTCACATCCTGACTAAGAAGACTAAAAAGCAGAAAAGAAACCTTGTACATGCAGGATTGGTACACAGTGCTAACCTGACTCAAGTTAAGGAACTTCTTTGCATGAAGTAATCTTGAAAGGAAAAAGCGTAAACGTATCATTTTAAATTATTAACCGAATGCATTAGCTTCAAGTTCGATTGTAAAATATCGGCGCTATCATTCAAAAAAGAATTAAAACTATGCCAAGATCAGTAAATCATGTTGCTTCTAGAGCAAGAAGAAAGAAAATTTTAGGTCTTACCAAAGGTTACTTTGGTGCAAGAAAGAATGTATGGACAGTAGCAAAAAACACTTGGGAAAAAGGTTTGACCTACGCATACCGTGACCGTAAGAACAAGAAACGTAATTTCCGCGCTTTGTGGATTCAGCGTATCAACGCTGCCGCTCGTCTAGAAGGAATGTCTTATTCTAAATTGATGGGTGCATTGCACAAAGCAGGTATCGAAATCAACCGTAAGGTGTTAGCTGATTTAGCTATGAACCATCCGGAAGCATTCAAAGCAATTGTTGCTAAAGCAAAAGCTGCTTAATTCTTCTGTAAACGGCGATATAAAGATTTATGAAAGAGCAATCTCTAAGGGGTTGCTCTTTTTTATTGCGGATGCCTTGTGATGTTTCCTTAAGAAATGGAAACAACAATAAGCAGAATTACAGAGAGTTATTTTCTTGCTTATTATTTTTAACAAACAAATTCTGCTATACTCTTGTTTATATCATAAAAAGGACGTATATTTGTCATACGGAAAGAGATGAAAAGCGAGCCGCATTAGTTGGATTGGGAAACTCATCAAACTAATCTGAAAACCGAGACATAGCTTCATCTTCCAATGGCGGGCCACGCCTTCGGGTAGCATTTATGCCGGTGGATTACAAAGGAAGGGGGGCACTCAAAACCTGTCATTCGGAGTTTCGTCACGCCTCGGGTACGGCTTCTTCTTTTTCTAAGGCGAAGAATCTTGGATGTATCAGTGTCAAGGTTCTTCGCCTTATTTGTATGTGAACGTTGAACGTAATAGGATTCGTATGATTTTTTATTTTTCTGGAACGGGAAATTCGGAATGGGTGGCCCGGAAGTTGGGAGAACATTTGCAGGATTCTGTATATAAATTGACGGATTTACTGAACGGAAAACCGGACTTTCCGCAGTCTGCAGATGGAATGCTGGGTTTTGTGTTTCCGGTTTATTCGTGGGGGCCTCCTCCGGTGGTATTGGAAGCACTGGCCAAGTTGGAATGGAAGGGAGTGCCTGATTACCTGTATTTTGTCTGTACCTGTGGCGATGATACGGGAAAGACGGCACAGGTGTTTGCGCGGGCTGCGGCTCGGCGGGGATGGCGTTGCAAGGCTGGCTTTTCGGTGATGATGCCCAACACATACGTTTGTATGTCGGGATTTGATGTGGATGAACCGGAACTGGCGGCTCGTAAGTTGAAGCAGGCTCCCAGCAGAGTGGAAGATCTCAGCCGGAGGATTACTCGACGGGAAGAGGGATTGGATTGCCATGAAGGAAGTGTGCCTTGGCTGAAGACGTATGTGGTGCGTCCGATGTTCAACCGTTTCATGATTCGTCCGAAAAAGTTTTATGCATCGGAAGCATGTATTGGTTGCGGACTCTGTGCCAAAAGTTGTCCGTTGGAGAATATCCGTATGGTAGAAGGACGTCCACAGTGGGGCAGCCGTTGTGCGATGTGTCAGGCTTGTTACCACCATTGTCCGAAGCATGCAGTATGTTATGGCAAGCTGACGCAGAAGAAGGGACAGTATTTGAATTCTTTATTAAAATAACCGTAAATCTAAGATGAAACAGATTTTAATGTCGTTGTGTGTGGGCGGTATCCTGATGGGAGCCTGCGCCGGAAAGAGTGAGCAGAAAACAAGTGTGACCCATGAGGCAGACACGTTGCTGATGCTGGTGGGCAGTTATGCAAAAGCCGACCAGGAAGGGGTGAAAGTATATCGCTTCAATCAGGAGACAGGCGATGCTGTACAGGCCAGTGCCTTGTCGGGAATTGAGAATCCTTCTTACCTGGTACCAGATCAGGACGGTACACACGTGTATGCCGTGGGAGAAACCGAGAAAGGTTTTACGGCCAACGCCTTGGCCTTGGATTCCTTGACCGCCAGTCTGTCGCTGGTGAACAGCCAGTCGACCGAAGGAGCGTCACCGTGTTACATCACAGTGAGTCCGGACGGGAAATTCGTGCTGACGGCCAATTACATGGGAGCCAATATCACTGTCTTTCCCCGTCTGGCGAATGGAAGTCTGGGAGAGGGGCATGCCATTGCTTTTCAGGGAAAAGGAGCCGATAAGGAACGTCAGGACCAGCCTCACTTGCATTGCGTATATTTCACGCCCGACGGCAAACTTCTTTTAGCGAATGATTTAGGTACCGACCGTATCCACGCGTTTCCGGTGAAACAGGCTTCCGGTACACAGGGAACTGATTTGCTGGATGAGGCTGCCGCTTTCGACATTGAACTGGCACCGGGCTCCGGTCCGCGTCACGCTTGTTTCGACAAGCAAGGGAAACATGCCTATCTGTTGACAGAACTTTCAGGAGAAGTCGTGGTATTTTCATACGATGGAAAGACCTTAATGCAGCAGCAGGTCATCAAGGCAGATACGGTAGGCGCGAAGGGAAGTGCCGATATCCATCTTTCACCCGACGGGAAGTTTTTGTATGCTTCCAACCGTCTGAAGGCGGATGGAGTGGCCATTTTCAAGGTGTCTCCTGCCGACGGAACCCTGACGAAGGTCGGTTATCAGCTGACGGGTATTCATCCCCGTAACTTCACGATTACACCCAATGGCAAGTATCTGCTGGTAGCTTGTCGGGATACCAACGAGATTCAGGTATTTGTCCGTGATGCAGAAACCGGTCTCTTGCAGGATACAGGAAAGACCATCCACACCGATAAACCGGTCTGCCTGCAATGGGTCATGAAATAAGTCTTTATAAAATTTGATTATACGGCGGGGAAAGAGAGGTGGAAACAGCTTCCTTTCCCCGCTGTGCTTTGTACACTGATTTGTCCTCCATGCAGACTGACAATCTGTTTGCAGAGGGTGAGTCCGATGCCCGAACCGTTGCTTTTGGTGGTGAAGAAAGGAACAAAGATACGCTCTGTCACCTCCGGCAGCATGCCTTCCCCGTTGTCACGGATTTCGAAGACCAGCTCCTGCGCATGAGCTTCCACGCGGACACGGATATCCGGATGCGGACGATGGGCACAAGCCTCGCGGGCGTTCTTCAGCAGGTTGATGAACACCTGTTCCATCTGTGTGCGGTCGGCCAGCCATTTAAGGTGAGAAGACGGATATTCAAAATGAAATTCCGGTTCCGGATAAAGGCGTTGCAAGTCGGTAAAGAATTGTTCCAGGGGAATTTCCACCTTGACGGGAGCGGAAATTCGGGTCAGCTTCCGGTAGTTCTCCACAAACTCCAGCAATCCTTTTCCCCGGCGGTAGATGACTTGCAATCCTTGCTGCACATAAGTGCGTATACGGGCATCGTCGGGGTGTTCCTGACTCCGTTCGTTCAAGGTGTCTGCCAGGGAAATAATCGGAGTGATGGAATTCATGATTTCATGCGTCAGCACCCGTATCAGTTTCTGCCAGGCTTCCATTTCTTTGTATTCCAAGGCCCCGTGAATATTTTTCAGGCTGATTAATCGGCAGGTTCGTCCTTGCAGTTGGATGTGTGTGACGGATAGGGAGAGGTCGAAAGTGGCATTCCCCTTTTGCAGGTGGGCTACTTGCCGATTCTCCTGGATGGCGGTACTGCTTTCTTCGGGCAGATTGGGGCAGTGGCCCAATAGTTCGCGGGCTGCCTTGTTCATCCATTCCATTCGGTTGCTTCGGTCGGTGACGAGTACGGCCGTATCTACCTTGTTCAGCAGCATTTCATAGTATTGGTGTTTCACCTCCTCATCCAATATGCGGGTGCGGAGATTCTTCAGCGCCAGCGAAAGGTCGTCGGCCAGTTTCTGCATCTGTGGGTCGGCAAAAGGCGCACAGACCCGTTGCCCCAGGTCATTCTGCTTCATACATTCCACAAGGCGACCCATGGTTTCGGTCTGACGCATCTGGATGCGGTATAAGTGATAGCAGATGCCCACCAGCAGCAGTCCACAGATAATGCTGCAGAACAAAAGTTCATGCTGGATGGCCAGTACGCCTGCGGTGATGCAGAGAACTAAGCCCACAATGTGCAATATGAGGTGGTATCCATACGTTTTCATAAGCCCCATTTTTCCAGTTTCCGATACAGTGCAAAACGCGTAATTCCCAACAGTTCGGCGGCCTTGCTCATGTTTCCTGCACTTATTTTCAAGGCCCGTTCAATCGCATTCTTTTCCAGTTTCTCCAGATTCAGTTCTTCCGCCATCTTACGGATATTGTCCGGCTTCGGGTCCCAGTTGATCCTGCGGGCTGCGAAATCTTCCGGCCCAAGCAGCATATGGGGATGATGTTCCAAGATCTCCATGGCATCCTCTTCATTATTTTTGGATGCTATGGCTAACAGCACACCCTGTTCCTGCATCAGCTTTATGACCCGTTGCAGATTTTTATAAGCCAGACCGCTGTGGTCTTCCGACAAAAGCACCGGTGTGTGATCCGTCTCTCCGGCCAGACCGCCCCACAGGGTATTGTCCAGATCCAGAACCAGCACCTTTTTAGGGGTGCGTTCCTCCAGTTCCGCCTGCTGTAATATTTTTTCCGCCAGAAGAGACTGGGTCTCCATCCCCAGCAATACTTTTCCCATATACCACATTTTCAGGGAAAACGCCTTCTCCTCGCCCTGATGCTCTATGATCCGGCGATAGGGGAATATCCTCACATTCGCATGCTTCACCGCAAGCTTTTGCAATTCCATACTCCACAGGCTCTCCAGCTGCTGTTTGCGTTCCGGATCCGCCAGCACAGCCAGTTCCACCGCCCACAGATATGCATCGGAGACATAGAACACACCATGCTCCGGCAGACAGCCTTCCAGCGTCTGAAACCAGCTTCCGATCCGCTCTTTTGCTGTCTGCGGATCATAGTCATGTTCCAGCAGTTCTGCCAGATCCATGATCAGAAAGGTAATGTCCGGCTGAAACGCATGATAGGAGGAAGCCGGGTTCAGCAAAGCTCCCAGTTCATTTCCATAGCCTTCCGCATCGTAGACTTCCGCCTGTTTCTGTAACATACGGATCACCATATTCATATTTACATTGGACAATACTGCCAGTCTGCCTGTTGCCATAGTCTCAGATTCCTCCGGGATTATTTTTCCTCCGTCATCAGACGGTATTTCATCTCTGCGATCTTCCAGTCCGTCAGATTATCGATATCCTGCACTTCCAGTTCCGATACGATCAGGGGCAGAATATTTCCCACCATCAGCTTCTTATTCACTGCAAAGCAGTCCGTACGGAAGACATAGAACTGTCCCACATCATGATAATGGGGCTGCAGGTCCTGGGATCTGCTGTCCAGATATTCGGGATATTTAAATACCAACCGTTCCTGCTCCACTACCATGGCCCGCTGGGGCGGGTAGGAAAAGCTGACCACCGGAATCAGGGTGTCCGCATCGCTTGCTTCCAGCTGTTCTACCGCTGCTTTCAGTTTTTCCGCTGTCACAAAAGGCGCTGTGGGATAGATGCAGCATGCCACATCAAAATGCATGTCACGCTTCTCATATTCCGCCAACACTTCCGCCAGCACATCATTGGTGGTGGCAAAGTCTCCGGAAGTCGCCTCACTGCGGAAAAACGGCACCTCTGCACCGTACTTTTTCGCAATCTCCGCAATCTCCGTATCGTCCGTGGATACCATCACATGGTCAAAAAGTCTGCTGGACAATGCCGCCTCGATGGAATATGCCAGAATCGGTTTTCCACAAAAATCTCTGATATTTTTCTTCGGGATCCGCTTGCTCCCACCTCTGGCGGTGATAATCGCTAATCTGCTCATTTTCCTAACCTCATCTTTCTCATGCCCCATGGCCGCCCTTCAGGCCCGTAGCTTCCATACAAACTGCCGGATCCTGTAATAGAGATAGAACCGCAGATCGCTCTTTTTCTGCATGGCGATGAATTTGCGTTCCTCCGGCCCGGTATATTCCAGATAATATTTGTTCCTGTCGAACTCCGGAAAATGTCGTTCTGTCCCCTCCCGTAGTTCTTTTACAAAAGACAGCTTCGGCTTCTCCACTCCCGACAGATAGGAGAATAAAGTGATCACATAATACAGCTCCGTAAAACGGTATTCGATCTGCTCCCGGTATTTCGCAAGAAACCCTCTGTTCTCGCATTCCGTGTACAAAAGTTCTGCTGCTTTCATACGATCACGGCATTTTTCCTCCGTGATGTGATGTACCGTGGACACCGCATGCTGGTAATAATAATACAGCGGTTCCTCCACTCTCTCAAAACGTCGAAAGTACAGGCTCCACAAGGGGCCTGCACAGTTGTCTTCGTAGAAAATATGCTCCGGAAAATCCAGATGATTCTCCCGGATCACACTATGTTTGTAAATTTTCAGCACCATACTGCCGGGACGCATGAACAGTCTCTCATGCTTTTCCTTCGTCAGATCCCCGGTCTGATCCGGTGTATTGTTGACGATGACCTTCCCGACCTCAAAGGTATGATGATCCACCAGACTGTAATCGCAGCCCACCAGATCCGCTCCGGTCTCCTCCGCCTTTTTCAGAAGCTTCTCATAATAATCCGGAGATACCCAGTCGTCACTGTCGATGAAGCCGATCCATTCGCCTTCTGCATTTTTTAGTCCCACATTCTTCGCACCACCCTGGCGCAGATTCACCGCATTTGGGATCACGCAGATCAGTTCCGGATAACGTTTCTGATAATCTAACAGGATCTCCAGGGATTCGTCCGTGGAAGCATCATCCACGCAGAGGATCTCATAATCGTACAGTCCCCGGATGGTCTGTCCCACCAGGCTGTCCAGACAATAATTCAGTTTTCCCTCCGCCGCCATATTGTAGACGGGTACGATGATGCTCAATTTTTTACTCATAGCTTATAGGCTTCCCCGTTCGATTTTCGCCCTGCCGTCTTCTACCCGGTAGACAATGTCACATTTTTCAATGGTCTGTAATCTGTGGGCGATAATGATCAAGGTCTTGCGGCCGTGCAATCGGTTGATAGACTCCATGATGGCTGCTTCCGTATCATTATCCAGTGCGGAAGTGGCCTCATCCAGGATCAGTACCTCCGGATCATTATACAGCGCTCTGGCGATACCGATACGCTGTCTCTGTCCTCCGGAGAGGCGGATACCCCGCTCGCCGATGCCAGTCTCCAGACCTTCCGGCAGAGTCTTGATAAATTCATCCAGCTGTGCCTCTTTCAATACTTCCCACAGTCTGTCCTCATCAATCTTGTCCTCCGGCACACCGAAGGCTACATTTTTACGGATGGTGTCATCCAGCATGAAGATCATCTGGGGGATGTAGCCGATATTCTTCAGCCATTTCCGGTAATTGCCCGGTTCCTTTACATCCACGCTGTCTGCATAGATATGTCCCGTACTGGGCTCCAGCAGTCCCAGCAGAATATCCACCACGGTACTCTTGCCCGCGCCGGAAGTACCCACGATACCTACCGATGCACCCACCGGGATCTTCAGATCCGCATGGTCGAAGATCAGACGCTCCGTATTGGGATAGGCATAAGTAATATCTTTCATCTCGATGCTTTCTTTTACATCCAGCTTTTCATCTTCATCGGTAGCAAAGGACATGTCGATATTCTGTCCGTTGATCTCATCCTGTAAATTATCGCTGACACCCATGAAGAAAGGTTCAAAATAGGCGATGGAATTGATCTGGTTGTTGATACGGTTCACGCAGGGCAACAGTACCAGTGCCGCTGCCGCCAGAGTTCCGAACACTGTCAGCATATTTTCTGTAGGCACACCGGTGGCCACCAGAAAGATCATGTATCCTACCATAGTGGCAACGCAGGCTGTCTCGATCAGCAGCTTCGGCACCTGATTGTACAGGCTGTAACGCTGTACGGCATCCACATATCCCTTACCGCACTTGCGATACTCGGATACGAAATACTGCTCCTTGCCGGAGATCTTCACTTCCTTGATCCCCTGTACCGTCTGGGAGATCCATTTGAACAGACTGCTGTAATAGTCCTGATTGTCCTTACCTGCCTTGTACATGATGGGCTTCAGCACTCTCTTGATCAGCCACATCAACAGAAGCAATACCACCGCCATCAGAATCGTCATGGTACCGCTGGAAATAAAGCAGTAGCTGATGACAAACAGGGAAACCACGCTGTCGGATAACAGCTGTAACAGTGCCAGGATCAGTGCATACATATTGTTGACATCGGAAGTGATACTGCGCTGTACCACAGCGGTATCCGCATTCAGATAAAATTCATAACCTCTGCGCAGGTAATTACGCATCATGCGCTCGGAAGTGCGGAACTGGTTCGTATAGACAAAGGATAAAGTCAGCTTCTGCTGTACATAAGTAAACAGGTTCTTCACCACAAATACCAGAATCAGCAGCACCATGACAATAATGGAGAACGTACGATAGCTCTCCACACCCATGATCTCATAGCAGGCTTCCGCCACCCGGCTGTGTTGTACCGCTTCGGGATCAATGACGATCTGCATGACCTCCACCAGCATTCCCACACCGGCAGTCTGCAAAAAGGCACTGATCACCATGAGGATAATGAGTCCCACCATGGTTCTTTTCTGTTTTTTGTCCAGCAGGACACGTAATTTCTTGATGATCTGTATCATTGACGGTCTCCAAACTTATATCTGTTCATTCTGTCTGTGGATCAGTGGATCCTCATAGGCATCCATAAAATCAGGTCCGAGGCGTACCGCTTCATCCGCAAAAGGAAGTCCCTTTACCTCCGTAAATATGGTTACCACCTTTTTAAAACGCAGATTCGGGAAAAAGTTCAGCATCTCCATGGGCATGGATGCATCGAACTGGGGATATTCCGCAAAAAGCTTCTGGTAATCCAGCAGGTCTCTGGGATGGGGCTTTAAAAATATGGTGCCCTCTTTTTCATACATTTTGATAATATCCCGGAAGATCTGTTCTCTCACATCCAGTGCGCATACCGGATCCGTGAGGATCAATATTTTATCTCCCACCTTATTGCTCTCTTCGATCTGGTGTTCCAGTTCGTCTTTATTTCTCACGAATGCCTGCAGGAGCAGCTGCTTATCCTCCGCTGTCAGCCGGTCTTCCAGCGGCTTTCTGGGAAGTTCGATATATCGGGGACAGGGATAGCGGATGGCGGAAATGTCATTTACTTCCATATCCATGCAGTATTTTCCGTAGCCGTTCTGAACAAAGATCAGGTTCAGATACATGGACAGGAATGCCTTGATCTTAAAATGTCCACGGTTGTCATATCGTGCCGCATCAAAATTCTTGAGACAATTCAGTCCGTCTTCCACGGCATGATAGCGGATATGGTTCTGATTCAGGTAGTAGCCGATGGGATCGGAATCGCAGTAGACATAAATGTCCTTGTAAGTCCGAAGATCTACCGGCACATAAGAAGCCTCGAGTCTGGCGTACTCCTTCGTAAAGCGGATCCGGTTCTTCAGATTCCCCAGAAAGCTTCCGGTGTCCTCCCGGTATTTTTCCAGTTCCGGGAAGAAATCTTCACGCTTCTCATCGAATTCCAGTACCTCTTCGAACAGTCCCGTGCTCTCCACCCGGGATTTCAGGTTCTCGAAATTATTGGACATTTTGGACAGCACTAAAGTAGCAGCCCCTGCTTTCTTCGCAGGATCTGCCTCCGCCCTTAATTTCAGTTCTTTTAAAAAAGTCACATATACATGATAGTATGTGTGACAGATATAGATTCTGTCTTTCATATATAATCTCTATTATTGCTTATTTCCATATAGTTTTGTAACTATTCACTCCCCATCCGCAAAATCGCTGCTATGCGGATTCCATGAATAGTTACACTATAGCACACTTTTCTCTTCCAGTAAAAAATCTTATGAAATTTTAAGAAAGTTGGGGCAACAGTTCAGCCATAGAATGACAGAATTGGTGCCTGGGTGCTTGCACACAAGGCAACGATTCTGTCATTCTATGAGCGGAGCTGTTACAGTCGATACACCCAGATCCCCCAGTAAGAGTCTTCTGTTTCAAAGTATCCCACAAGTTCCATGCCCATCCTGTCGGCATCGCCGATCTCAGCTCCGGAGAACAGGTACTCACATCCCAGTTCCCGCAATGCCTCCATGTCAAATTCCAGGCCTTCATAGACCAGTGTGTTTCCCTTTTGCAGGCGCATGTAATTGCCGGTAATACTGTTGAACAGATAGCAGCGGTTCCCCCACGTATCAAAGTATACCCGCACTTCTTCGTTTTTCTCAATCTCCGGTGCAATAACTTCCCGGAATCTGTGCTTGTACTCCAGAGGATAATTGTTGGAATATCCGTCCACCGTATAAAAACCATGCATCAGGGACGGAGCCGGACTGATCCCCAAATGTGCCACACGGTAAGTACTCTTGTCCCGGCCGATAGCATCGTCTATTTCCTGCATCAGATCCTCTGCAAACCAGCTCTCCCAGGAGATATATCCCGTGATTCCGGATCCGTTATTGATCTGGTTCACATTGAGATACATTCCGGAATTCACTTTCAACAGCTGAAGCGTCGGCAACAGGCACACTGCCAGGATCACCAGTTTTCCCGGCAGCATCCTGCTGTCGGTATGCGGCACTTTCGTTCTCCACAATACTGCTGCCGCCAGTGCGAACTCCAGATACCAGTCCGCAGGATACAGCCAATAGAACCGGTGGATCTGAAAATAGTGTAAAAATCCCGTGACGCTGTTTTTGAAATCAACGACCACCGTCATATGACAAAATGCATAAAACAATGCGATGCCGATCAGGAATAAAAAGTTGATAACAGCCGCCTTGTATATCATTCTGTCCGTTTCTTCCTTTTTGCAAAATGCTCCCAGAAGCAGGAATATGACAATCGGCAGGATCAGATATTTATGTAAGGACGGTGCGTGTTGTGCGCTGTTCCGGAAGAGGCTCCAAAAAGTCTCAAAAAAGGGAGTCGCGGAAGACACCATTTCTTCCCGGTGGCTGACATAACTGCTGTCTCCTACCAGAATCTCCAGGATCAGTGACCAGTTGACAATGACATAAGTCACCAGCAACTCTGCAAATCCCAGAACCGGCCATTTATTCTTTCTTTTCTGAAAGAAAGCAACAAGGAGTGCCAAAAGCCACAATCCCAGCACCACATAACCGGTATACACCAGGTGGCTGGTCAGACCGAACAGTAACGTACACATCAATGCGGGAAGGATTCTTTTCCGTTTCCACAGACACAGAAAGGCATATGCCACCAAAGGAATGCCGAATTCCGAAAGACCGTAGACCGGATATAAGGGCAGCACACAGAAACATGCCCCGGCTGTCACCGCCAGAATACTGCTCTCCGTGCTCTCCTTTACCAACAGATACATTCCCAGAAACGCCAGCACAAAGCAGATCATATATTGTGTAAGAAACGCCACCCTGGCAGAAAACAGACAATACAGCGGCAGGA
>ERZ779877.2758-NODE-2758-length-12382-cov-4.441470_pt1 | contig 12382 bp, 2 predicted proteins | sample MGYA00511556_ERZ779877 | MGnify/ENA primary metagenome ERZ779877 (study PRJEB29588, sample SAMEA2159338) | human gut metagenome | biome: human gut; feature: human-associated habitat; material: faeces | place: Denmark | collected 2008/2010 ...
ATGAAACTCGTAGCGAAGCCCTCTCGGGCGGATTCCTATCTGTTTTGCCGGCCCCCCCCCTACAAGGGTGTAAGGGAGTACATCTTTCGTCACAACAGCGCCTGCTGCAATCACAGCCCCCTCTCCAACCGTTACGTCATGGAGAATGATAGTATGCGGCCCAATCCACGCACGGTCGCAAATTTTCACAGGTCCGTAGTGTTCAGGATTACAAGCAAAATCCGGGTCACGATAATCGTGTTGAAGTGTCCAAATGCGCACATTGCTTGAGAAATTCACATTGTTGCCTATTTCAAGCCCAGCCCTTCCGTCAAGAATCGCATTCTCACCAATAATAGTTCCCTTGCCTATCTTGATTCCCGACGGATTACGAATTTCAATATTGTAATACATAGTTACTTCACCGGCTATGTCCATCAAATAAACGTACTTATAGAAAAACATTCTTATGCGGTGTGAATGTATATTACCTATCCAATAGAGAAACAGGCGATCAAACATATACGAAAATTTGTTGGCAATACGAAACACAATATCCCCCTGTTGTAGGTTTCCTGTCTGGCGTTTCCTTATCACATACTGTGTCCACCTTATCATTGGCGCAGACAATATTAATAGAATAATACGATGAAAATATAAGGCCAAGACAACAGCCAAACAAACTAATAATTGCCAAACAGTGACAAAATGTGACATATTGATTAATAATTAGAATTTTATTTATTCTATTTATGCTTTTTTAATACAACTATTGTTATAGTAATACCTGCTATTAATATGAATGCTACTGCACTTATTAATACATAGAATATTGGTGTATTTCCAAATGGTGGTAAAATTACAACATCTTGAGAATCATCTGCGTCTATTTCGCATGGTTCTGTTATTGGGTCTTGGTTACCAACAACTGAGTATGCCATCTTTCTTCCGACTGTATTCTTAGTTGTTACAAGTTCTACCATGTTGTTGTAAGTTTTGTCATCATTTGTATTATCTTGTGTTATCATTTGAGTTAATATTAATTGAACTCCACTCACACTTTGTGATGCATTTACAGTTTCTAGTGCATGCATTGGATCTTCTTTAAATTTATTTGCAATCTGATTTTTTGCTCCCGAAGTATCTGCAATTAATGGAATAAGGTCTTTAGATATGGCTTCTGTTACAATTATATGGTCTTTTGTATATTTCTTTATACTTGTTTCATATGCCTTATTTACTAATCCATCTTGTAACACTTTATCCATTGTAATTACTTGCCATTCTGGGTTTTGATTACTATTAAATTGTAAATTATTTCTTGTTGCCGTTTTATCATCTCTATCATCCCATTCATGTAATTGCGTTCCAACATAGTCAATTAACTTTCTTGGATTTGTTTTTACTATCGTACTAGTGTCTCCTACTGTTCCCGTATAGTAGAATTGATCTTCCTTGTAGTCTACTTCTCCAACATTTGCAACTGTTATTGCATATGTTACTTGAAGTGTAGCACCATGCATAACTTCTTGGTCCATTGTAAGCTGTACTTTACCTTTACTTGCAGATTTTACTCTTACAATTGGATTCATCATCATGTTATTTTTGTAGTTCTTATCTGTGCTGTAAATATTTGAAGTATCTTTTCCATGTGCTGTATGGCCAACCCATAATACGTTAGTTGCTCTTCCAATAGCATCAAATAGTACACTATTATCTGCTAGAGTCATTTTAACATTTGTGATTTGTTTTGTAACTTTTAATTGAGCTTTTGGTCTTTCAACTAAACCAAAGTCTAGTCCTTCTAGTACATAGTAGCCACCTCTATCGTAATTGCTAAATCCGACATTTGCTGTTCCAACAAGTGGAGTTGTCTCAGATTCTTCTCTATTATACTCACTCTTCATGTTTATAACACCTGTTTCTGCTACCATGTAAGTATTATTCATAAATGTATTTAAATATTCTCTTGCTTTGCCTTCGCTTGTTGGCAAATGTTCGTATGATGCTAGAATTTCTGCTAACTCGTTTGTAACATCTCCATTTGAATATTTTTCTACTATTTCTCTTGTATTGTCTATATTTACAAGATTTAATGGGTTTTTAGCTACTTTTAATCTCCAGTTTCCAATGCTTTGTATTATACTTGAAAGTGAACTATAATCCATATCTTTCATTATATCTTTTGCATCTGATTGATTCTTTCCATCAGCTTCTTCAAAATTATATTTATATGAGCCTGATGTGTTGTTTCTATATGCTCCAACACCATTAAACAATTCAGATTCTACTTGATATGATGTAGATTTATAATCATTTCCATTGTATGATTTCTGGTTTATAGCTGTTGCTCCACTATAACCTAGTTTTTGTGTTACAGGGTTTGATATAATTTCTCCTGTTTTATAATCAACAGCTTTTTCAGATAATACAGTTTCATCTGTTGAACCGTATATGAATCTCACAATGTATTCTCCTGGGATTAATCCTTGGAATAAATACTCTCCAGTTCCAATTCCTATTGATGTTAGATCTGAGAATGTAACATTTCCTCTTCTTGGTATTACTGTTGTTAAGGACTGAGTTACGTCTCCGGTTTTTACCTCTTTCCAAATATATTCATATCTAGTTCCATCTACGCCATCACCATTAGATTTTTCTCTTAATTCTACTAGTTGTACTCTTACTCCATTTATTCCAGTTTCTTTATCATCACGTTTACCGTTTCCAACCATAGCATTATTTACTTCTTCTGTTCTCTTGTCTTCCCAAACAGTACCTTTTATTGTTCTAACATTTTGACGGTTTAACGTAATTTTAATGTTTGGAGCTTTATCTGTATCATCTTCAAATTTAGAAGTATCGATTTCACGTAAGTTACCTGGTGTTGAATCTGTATCTGGAATACCTGCAATATCTCCTCTTACAAACTCTGCCATAGCTTTTGTATTTCCAAAGTTTGGAGCAACTGCTTTTATTCCATAATAAGATTTATAACCATTTATTTCTGCTACGTTTTCTTTTCCAGTGTCATCATCTAAAAGTATGTTTCTGCTTGAATCCTTTTTTACTTCAAAAGTTATATAGAAATATATATCTTTATTCTTATCTGGATCTGATAGAGGGAAACAGCCTGTACTTGCAATATCGTCTCCTGCGCTACTATATATATTTGAACCTGTTACATATATAGTATTATAACCATCCATTTTCTTCATGGTTGCTTCTGAGTATCTACTCTTTTCGTTTAAGGTTACACTTCCTATACTATTTCCATCTTTATCACCTATATATGAACGTTCTGGAACAGGCGTAAAGTCTGGGTCATAATAGTCTACTACTTCTGTTACTGCTGTTGCAATTCCATATGAGCTGTTACGAATTGTAAACTTATATGTTACAAATACTTTTAATTCTGAATCTTGAGATAGTCCTAATGCTTCTTGGAACAATCCCCATTGGCTATAATCTTCTACTTTAAATGAGTAGTCTTCTCTATAAAGTTCTCTTGTATAATTATTGCTGTAATATCCGTTATTTCTTCCCTTAATATCCCAGCAGCCTTCATAAATTATACTGTTTCTTTTATCGTATTTGTATTCTTCAACTTCTCCATTTATTTCAAGAGTTGCTTTATAAACATCTTTTCTCAATGCTAAATCAACAATTTCTCTTTCCACAAATCCTTGGTTTACATGTCTCATTATGTCTGGTTCTGCATATAATGTTTTTACTTTATCGCTTTCAATAAAGTCTATCATTTGTTTTGAATCTATAAGTGCATGTTTCTTCTCATCATTTACAAAAACATCTAAATTTGGATATAAATCCATATTATTAGTTCCGTTACAAGTATAAGAATCCATCATACTTTCGTTTACATATGTATCTTTTGATTCTCTCTTACCATCTTTACTTACTTCTCCAACAATATTTCCAAAATCATCTATCAATCCTTGATCTTTTAACTCTGTTCTTGTGTGCATTTCTGCTTTCGGCTCTAGTAAGTTTTCTGGTGCTGAACCAATATCTCTAAATTTTGCATTGAATACATTTCTTTGAGTTGCAACATCCATACCCTTAGAATTGTTATCCCAATTTTCGTCATCTCTATTTGCGTTATACTTTGTTGGCTCATAGTATTGACCATTGTATGTGAATTTTACATAGTAATTATACATTGAATTCAAGTTATAGAATACATAATCACCATTTTTATCTGTGGTTGTTGCTTCTACAAATCTTCCTTTTTCTATAAAATCAAACTGTTCAGTTACACCTCCTATTGTTCCACCAGTACCTATTCCACCAGTAGAATCTGTTTTTCCTTCTTTGCTCTTTTCATATAATATTTTTTCTAATAACCATTGAGCAAGTTTTCTTGCATCTAAATTTCTATTTTCTTTTGTTGTTCCACCTAGTACAACTATTGCATATTCTTCATTTTCATATACAAATGAAGCAATTACACAGTAGCCAGAAACCCTAATTTGACCTGTTTTTGTTCCTTCTATTCCTGGTGTTGTTTTTAATGGGTTTGTACTATTAAGCTTTCTTTGGAAGCTTGTTCCATTTCTATTAATCGTTATAGATATTGATTGTTTTGAGCCTTCTTTAAAATACTCTGCAAATATTGGGTTATCCATTGCAGCATCTAGTATTTTAGCCAAGTCCTTAGCAGAAGATCTATCTTCTGGTTTTACACCAAAAGGAGTAACAAAGTGACTTGAGGTTGCACCCAATGAGCGAACTTTTTCATTCATTAGGTTCATGAATACGTTTTTTCCACCCGGATAATATTCTGCAAGTGCTTCTGCAGCATCACAGCCTGAATATACAAGCACTGCTCTTAATAAATCTCTTACTGTAACCTTATCGCCTTCCTCTAGTCCAACTATTTGAAGTTCTGGGCTCCAAGTACTTGTTCTTAAATACTCTCCTACAGCAGTTCTATTAACTGTTACAACATCATTCAAATTCATTCTTTCTGCTACGACTAATGCTGTTACCATTTTTGTAATTGAAGCAACTGCACATTGAGTGTTTTCACCTTTTCCCCATAGAGTTTCTCCAGTTTTTCTGTTATACACTAAAAATCTTGGAGCAGATATTGTTGGTTTTTTAGGCTCATCTGTATCTGTTGTTGGTGGTAGCGTTGGCTTTGGTTTTGTGCCTGGTGTTGATATTTTAGGTATTTCATATAGTGAAACTTTTACATTTGACATTGGTGTATCTCCATCACCATATTTACCATCATATTTATCCTCTTTGCCTACACTGCCATCTACCCATACTTTACCACCAATTTTCATAGTTAAGTCTACATTTGTTTGATTTTTATTAGGGTCTAGCCCTGGGTTCGTTGGTAAAGTTATATTGTTTTTGTGTGCTTCTATATGGTATACCTTGTATTCACGTTTTCCACCCATTGCAACATCTATAGGTTGAGCATCAATTGTATCAACCGGGTCTTTTGTCATTTGAACAAAAGGTTGAGCTATCATATATGTATCGTCATTATGGATTGTAAGCCATAGCGTACCATATTCTGTTGTTGTATATGCGTATAAAAATCCAATATGCAATTGCTGGTACGAATATTTTACTGTTATAAATGCTTGTCCTCTCGCAAGTCTTAGCTTTTTGTCGCTTTTGTCTGAACTTGTTTCGTTTGCTCTTGCCGTAAGACCAATATATTGATATACATTAGTTTTTGTTCTTAATTGATTGTATTCTATTTCTGCTTTTTTCAAGTATTCAACATCAGCATATATTCCAACATTTGTTGGATATAAAGTATCTGAAGCTGAAAACTTAATATAGAATTGGCTTCCAGAAGCTGGGTATTTTTTCTTTAAACCATTTGAACCTGAAACTGTTCTTCCTATGAATTCTATTTCAAATTCATCATTATTTTCATCATATACTAAGGTTTTAGATTTTAAAGGTTCACCTTCATTTGTCTTAAGGTATATTGATTTTAAGTATGATATATCCTCATACTCAGGATAATTTATCGTTAATGGTCCTATTATATATTGGTTGGTGTTTCTATTACTTATAATTTGTGACTGCGACATATCTATTTGAGCAGAGAAATTTATAAGATTTTTATTTACAAAAGACTGATAGCTTTTTGCCTTTTTGTACAATTCTTTTCCATTTGAAGTTTCTTGTGCAGAGCTTATTATGCTAAAATCCTTTGCTTCCCAATATGCTGTTTGAATATCACTTAAATTATATCTACTTCTTACAGAATTAGTTACTCCACTATATGCATTTTCCATAGCAGTTAGTATGTATGCAATATTGGCACCTCCTCTTCCAATAGATAAATTGGTGTATTTTTTTGTATCTCCTTCTTGTTGATATCCGTTTTCAGCTCTATTTTCTGTTTCCATCACAGCAACTTTTGGTCCTAATACTGGATCAGAGTTCCAATAAGACACATCTTGAATTCCCATATTGGTTGAACCATCGGTTGTTAATTCTGGTTTATCCCAATTTGTTAACTTAGTTAATATTCGAAATGTCATTATGTTTCGAGTTAGACCCTCTGACTTGCTGTAATCATAACCTGATGTACTTGATGCACTTGATGATTGTACCCTTGTTATTAGCATTGGTTTTGTAATCTCTACATTAAATAATTCATTGTTGTAAATTGAAGGTCCTTGAATTTGATCATACCATATAATAGGAGTACAGCTTTCATATCTTAGCCCAAATGCGCCATGTACAGCTCCAATTAAATCAGCTAATGTAAATCCGCTAAAATATTTTTTTGCTCTTTCCTCACATAATTTTTTCATTTTGGCTAGGAAATCTAAATATGTTCCAACATCTTGGTTAATGTATGGTGTTGGATAGTATTTTGTTGCATCGTATTTTCCAAATCTTACAGATTTATTTGAATCTGCTCCATACATTGTTGAACCACTTACTTCTGTTGACCAATTTGTATATGGAAATTCTGTATCTGCATCTCCAGAGAAAGTCCTTTTTTGAAGTATATTAGGTAGTAGGCTACCACTATCCGAAAAAGCTCCCTTTTGAGGCATTCCACTACTAGTGTTTCCCTGCCATGTTCCATATGCAAATGTTTTCTTTTCAGCAAAGAACAGCGTTAATACTAAAACAACCAAGATGATACCAGCTGTTTTTATAATCTTTTTGTTATTTATTTTTATGTTTTCTTTCACTCGCTCTTTGCCTCCTTTACTTTAATACTTTTTTTCTTATTACATATACACCTGTTGCAATTATTATTAACACAGCCATTGTCAATGTTACATATATAACTGCTTGTCCTGTTTTTACTCCTACAATAACATTTGCTATCGAATAATCATCTTCATTACTTGCTTTATTTCCTGGTGTTGAGTCTATATCTAATAATCCGTTATTATTTGATGCTTCATATATTTCTGCAGAATTGCTAAATACTCCAAAATCATCATTGTTCATATTTTTAGTTAATATTAGAGTTACCGTTTTACTCTCACCTGGGTTTATAACTGTATTTGCCAAACTAGAATTATATACGGTTCCATTTGCTCCTTCATACCAATCTTTATTTAATTCTGAATTAAATTTAAGCTCTGTTGGAATGTAGTCTGCTATTTTCTTTGCATATCCAGCTACTCCTCCTTCGTTTGTTATGGTTATAGAATACTCAACTACCATTGAAGATTGCGTTATATATTTTGTCTCAAAATCTATTTTTGCATTTTTACTGTTATAAGTGTGTTCTGCAACATCTTTTCCATTATTTGTTGTAATAACCTTTACAGTTTTATCCAGTCTTAAATCAAATTTTGTATTTTCTACTAGCCCTAAGTCCATATTATAAACATTAAATGTTGTAACTTTTATTATTTCTGTTACTCCTGCAATTCTTTGGACTCCTTCAAATACAATAGTTTTATCTATGGCATCTGAATTTAAGCTTTCGTCTACTCCATCTTTTCTATAAGTTGTAGCACTGTATAAAGAAGATTCATATAAAAATACTACCGTATATGTACCTGAATATAAATTGTTAAATAAGTAATTTCCATCACTATCTGTTGTTGTAACACATTCTGATTTTTTTTCATTTTTTACTATGTTTCCATTTTGGTCTATTAATATAGCTGTAACATTAGGTACTTTTTCTTCATCTGCATCTTTTGCACCATTTCTGTTTTTATCTATCCAGACTGTTCCGGTTATTTTCTTTGTGTATGATGGTTTATCTGGATCCACATTGTTTTTATCGAATAGTTCTACAACATGTGTAATGCTATTACTTTCTATTTCACCAATTTTATCGTGCGTAATTTTTCCTTTGTTTGTTATTGTTGTATCTTTAGTTAAAGATTTTGCCATTACTTCTACTTTTACATTTGCTGTCGTTAATTCACCAAGACTTAAGTTTACTTCCATTTCTCCATTTTCATTTACACTTACATCTGTGCTCTTTGTACCATCTGAATATATTGTTTCTACACTTTTAAGTTGTACTTCATCTGGTAGCTTATCCGTTAATATTACATCTTCCATAGGTATTTCCGAAAGATTTGATATTGTGAATGTATATGTATATTTTTCTGCTGCAGAAATAGTTGTATTTGCTGGAATATTACACGTTTGTACAATGCTTACTCCTATTTTATTAATTGTATCTGTTAATGTTGGTATAGTTTCTGCATTTTTTCCATCTGCTTCGATGGTTCCTGTTATAGAAACGTCTTTTTTATAAACTCCATTTAGCAAATCTTTTACATTTAATTTAAGTGTTAATTGCCTATTTTTACCTCTTTCAATAGTTCCTAAATTTATCTGTAATGTATTACCCTTTACCACTACTTTATTAGGCGTTGTACCGCCTTCGTATGCAACAGATTTATATTCCATTTCTTCTGGTAAATTTATCTTTAATATTACATTTGTTGCATCATTTTCAAAGTCATTTGTACTAATATTTATTAAACATTCGTATATATCTCCAACTTGTATTTTTTCTTCATTATTTGCATAAATATTTACATTGAAGTAACTTATCTTTATAATGTTTGTTACTTCATTTGTTTCAGCTTTCATATCTTCATTATATTCAACTGTTGCTTTTAATTTTACTTGTTCGTCTTCAGCATTACTTCCAAGGTGCATGGTGTTAAACTCCAGTTCTTTTTTTATTGTTTGATTTGTTTTTATGTTTCCTATTTCTATTACCAATATTTTTTTCTGCTCTGTTATATTTTCATCAAATTCAACACCTTGTGCTTTTTGCTCTTCTACCCATTTTGAATATTCTTCCATTTGTTGTTTCATTTGTTCAGCCTGTTGTTTCCACATCGCCATTGCTTCTTCTTTGCTCATTTCTGATTTATCCCAATTTATGTTATCCCAATCTGGTTCTTCAGGCATTTCAAATTTTTGCAATGGCATTATTGTTCTTATTTTATAATTTTCGCCTTCTGTTGGTATGTACTCTAAGTTATTTGGAATTTCTATATTAATAGTTGTTCCCTCTGCTGAAATTGTTCCATTGTTGTTTATTGTAACTATATATTTAAGATGTTCTCCGGCTTTTACGCTTGCACCTTCTCCAAGCACTGATTCTAATTTAGCATTTAAAACAGCCTCTTTTCCGGTGTTTAATCCAATTTTAGTTGCAATAGCTTTATCTTCAATCTTTCCAGTGCTTATATTGTTTGTAAAGTATATTCCATACATTTCAAATGCTTTATTCTCATAATCCAAATTAGCTGGAGCCTTTGCATTGTACGAAAACTTAAAAACATCTCCAGATTTTATGTCATAATTTTTAAAGACAATCATATAAGATTTTACTTCTGCATAATTGGTTATTTCTTTAGTCCATGCATTTTCTGCATTTGATAAATCCTTCGTAGCATTTCCGTTTGTAGAATAATATATTTCTGCATTTTCTTTTGGCAAACCACTTAGTGTAATCTTCGATGACATTGGAATATTCATTGTTGTTCCTAAATCTTGTAATGTATCTACATCTCTATTTCCTTTGAACATTGTTCTTCCTAATATTACAGCATTGCTCAATGTGTTTTCATAATTATTTATAATATTCATCTCAAATGTTAACTCTTTTTCATTTGATTTTGCTTGTATTAACGCCTCTTTTGCTTCTCCATTTACAACTTCTAGCTTTTCATTTTCGTTATATCCTATTACACTATTTGTTGTTACAACTCCAGAAGGAGCAATATACTTTACGGTAGTTTTATTTTCTGATGTTGTTTTATTTTCATCACCATTTTGAGCAATAACTTTTATTTCTGTATTCATAGTTGGAGTAGTTTTTTCTAAAGTTATATCTGCCGCAATAACAATTGTTGCACCTTTTGCAATTGGATTATTAAAAGTTGTTTGTGTTCCTTCAAGCTGTACCTCTATGGTTTTAGTTCCGTCTTCATTATCATAAACCTTTGTTTCAGCGACTTTAAGTTCACCATCAAACATAACTTCTACTGCTATTATATCTAATTTTTCAATGTATTTCGGCATAATAATTTTAAAATTAGGATTTATAAACATAACATCATCAATACTATCGTTTTCTAATGTAACACCTATTGCAACAGCTTCATTAGTTGTAACTGTAGATAATCTATTGTTTTCTAATTCTATACTTACCTTTTGTGATGGTTCTTTTAACTTTGTAACCATTTCTGTCGTTTCATTCAAAACTGCTATATCCGAATTTTTAGCTACAACATTTAATGAAGATTTTAAATTTGTAAATTCTTTAATTTCTTCTATGCTATAATCATTGTCTTTTGCGATCGCTTTTGTAATTTCAAAATTCAAGCTTCCTTCAGTTTGTGGTTTTGATGTTTCCAATACAATATTTTCGATTTTAAATGATGTCAAATCAACTTTAATTTCATCTTGTTCTGCTTGCGTATCTTTATCAATTGTATTTAAAATCGTTCCATCTTTAGATTGAATTTCAATCTTACCATTTACTCCCAATACATTATCAAATTCTTGTTTTGATATTTTTAATTCTTTGTTATACGTATTTGCTTTATATTCTTGTTCTTTACTCGTTGTAAACTTATCATCGTTTTGCGAAATTGTAAAAGAATCTATTAAATTTGAATATGCAATATTCAATGTATATTTATTTGCAATTTCTGTTTCTCTTTTATTCTCCTCAGCAGTAACTTTGTTGTTATACATGTACCCTTTGTAAATGCCCTCATTAGGGTTTTCTAATGTAATATCTGCAATTTCTCCTAGTTTTTCTTTTTGTACTTGTTCTGCTGTTATTTCTTTTTTTATTGTTAATTCATTATTACTATATAATGTAATTTCCGAATTTAACTTATAATTCAATTTTATGGATGTTTCTTTTATTTTTTCATATGCTTTAGCAGAATAAATATATGTAACTATATATTTTTGTGGCTTTTTTTTTTTTCATTTTTTTTTTTTTTTTTTTTTTTTTTTGTTTTCTTTTATCGTTAAGGATCCGTTTTTTTCATCATATGTAATATTTTCTTTATTAAGTTCTTTTGTTATTTCTTCTGTGTTATTTATAACTGATACTTTCTCTGGATATTCCCCTGCAATTTGTGGAATACTAATGTTTATATTTGTTTTCTTAACTGGTAAAACGTAGTTTTTTACGTTCGTTGTTACTTTTCCTTGAACAATTATTTTGTTTTCTTCATTTGATGCATATGGAATATATTTGATTGGTTCATAATTTAATTCTGTTTCCACGTTTTTTGCAGTCCACTCTGTATGAAGAACTATTTCTTTTTCAACCTTTGTTTCTTTTGCATCTGTATTTACAAATGTGCAAGTAAGTTTAATTTTATTATCCCTGCTAAAATTGTCTTCGCCTATCTCCTCTTTAATGATTGGATTAATATATATTTGCTCTGAAATTTGCTCTTTATTTGTTATCTGTCCGAATGTAATTTTCTTGTTTTCTGCATCAAAATTCTGAATCTTTTTAGCCACTGTTGTTTGGGCTGCATTACCATTTTCATTTGTATTTTCATCATTTATTTGATCTATTTCAAAGTTTGAAGAAGAAAAATCTATTGCAAGATCTTTAACATAGCCACTCTTTTTTAATGATACAGCAATATTTAGCTTGGTATTTTTCTCGTCAATATTTAATGTTGCACTGTGTTTTCCATTGGTATACTGCACATCAAAATCTACACTTCCATCTTTTGATGTAGTGTTTTGATTCTCTAACTCCTTTTCACTTAAAAATACTTCTGCAGCATAGCTTACTACCGACCACGAATTTGCAAATATAATTACTAGGGCTAACACTGCGGCTATAAACTTAGATATTTTTGCTTGCATATTTTCCTCCAATTTTCACTCTTAAGTTATATATATTTATTATTACATT
>ERZ779877.2765-NODE-2765-length-12342-cov-4.572963_pt1 | contig 12342 bp, 10 predicted proteins | sample MGYA00511556_ERZ779877 | MGnify/ENA primary metagenome ERZ779877 (study PRJEB29588, sample SAMEA2159338) | human gut metagenome | biome: human gut; feature: human-associated habitat; material: faeces | place: Denmark | collected 2008/2010 ...
CGCGAGCTGGGTTCAGAACGTCGTGAGACAGTTCGGTCCCTATCCATCGTGGGCGAAGGACACATGAGAGGAGCTGCTCCTAGTACGAGAGGACCGGAGTGGACGCATCACTGGTGCAACTGTTGTCGTGCCAACGGCACAGCAGGGAAGCGAAATGCGGACGGGATAAACGCTGAAGGCATCTAAGCGTGAAGCCCACCTCAAGAATAAGTGTCCCATTCGAAAGAAGTAAGACCCCTGGAAGACTACCAGGTGATAGGTCATCGGTGAAAGAGTGGTAACATTTGGAGCTTGATGATACTAATCGGTCGAGGACTTGATCTAAAAGAATTGAGTTGAGACCAAAGGGAAAATTGGAAACTGGTTATACGAGATGTAAGCAATCTGGATGTGCGGTTTTCAGGGTACGCGCAATAGAAGATGAAGCGCGAGATGTGCGGAAAGTCTCCAAGATGGAAGCTCCGGTTATGAAGTGACGGAGCGGAAACCAAGAAGACGAAGGACTGCACAAACCCTTCACAGTTTTCCGGTGACAATGGCGAAAGGGATCCACCTGTTCCCATACCGAACACAGAAGTTAAGCCTTTCAGCGCCGATGGTACTTGGTTGGAGACGACCTGGGAGAGTAGGACGTTGCCGGATTCCATGAAAAAAGGACTCACCCCTTACGGGGTGGGTTCTTTTTTCATTCCATCTGCAACGTTTCTACTCTCTGGTCGTCTTCAATGAAGTCAGAGAATGTACTTGGTTAGGTTCCCCCATGTGCGCCGCCAGTGGCGGATCCAGCACATGGGGGAACACCTGGGAGAGTAGGAGGAAAGGCGCGGAAGAAACTTTGTGCATCCGTTACGTCCATCTCGCTAGTCGTCTTCGATGAATGTGCAACATTGTACTTGGTTAGGATTTTTTCTGCCGCCCGCTGTGCGGGGTTCAGACAGAAAAATTTTCCTTCTCCACGACTGCGAATTACGTCAAAACATATGTCAAAATAAGTCCTTTCCATTTCATCGAGAAATCACCACCCGATGTTGCGCGTATCTGCGAAGACTGGTTGAATGTGTTTCTATTGACAGCCCCGTCTTCCGGACCTTGGCGGAGGCTGAAAGAGGGGGCGAAGGGAACGGAATTCCTGATATAATCAGATTTTGATTGACAATGTCCTCAGATCGTTTTATGATCAATAATGTGTTCCTTATCGGAAAAAGGGCAGGAGGGGCTTGGCTTGATGACTTCGCGGGAATTTGCAGAATTGATCGGCGTATCGCAGGCGACCGTTTCGCGGGCGCTTAACGGTCGTTCTTCCGTATGCGAAAAAACGAGAATCTATATTGAAAAGAAGGCGGAGGAATACGGTTTTGTGCTCAATTCGCAGGCGCGCAGTCTCAAAACCAGCAAAACGAATACGATCGGGGTGCTTTTTCCGCTCAACTTTGACAGCTTGAGCAAAAACCTGATGTTTACGCATATCTTCGATCAGCTTCAGCGCGAGTTGAGCCGCAGAAGCTATGATATTATGATCGTTTACGATCACGATCCGGAAATGAAGAGCAATACCTTTGAGCGCGTGATCCGCAGCGGCAAGGTCGATGGTCTGATCAACTTCAGGCCGCAGCTCTTGCAGCGCGAAATTGATCTGATCGAGAAATTTCGGATTCCGTTTGTCTCGCTGCATAGCGCCTTGCAGGAAAGCCCGATGCTGCATCAGCTGATGATTGATGAAGAAAACGCAGGCTTTCAGATTGGGGCGTATCTGGGCGGTCAGGACGTCAGCCGATACGTCTATATGGCGGTGGACGACGAGCCGCCGGAGCGAAGCGCGCGTCTGCATGGCTATATGAAGGGGCTGGCCTCTGCGGGCAAAGCGCTCGGGGAGGATTCCATTCTGACCGCGGAACGCTCTCCCGAAGCGGCGTATGAAGCGGTGATGGCGAGCAGCGCGATGTTCTGCCGGGAGCGGACAGGCATTTTTGTCTATAACGACATGATGGCGCTGGGCGTGCTCAACGCGCTGCGCGAGCTCGGTGTGGCGGTTCCCGATCAGGCGCAGGTCTTCGGCATGGACGATATTCCGCTGGCCTCATGGTTTACGCCCCGGCTGAGCACCATGCGTTCCCCCGTGCGCCAGATGGTCGGGGACGGATGCGATCTTTTGATCGGGTTGATTGAGGGCGAAGAAATTGCGCCCCGAACGACGTACTATCAGGCGCAGATGGTATTGAGAGACACGACGCGATAAAAAATAAATAAATTTTTCGATCACGCCTTTTACAGTATTGACAAGTGCATGAAGGCGTGATATATTATTGCTGACAAATGAATACGTATGCAAAATATGAAAAGTGACAAATACTCAGAAATGCATACGTAAACACCGTGAAAAATGCTGAATGTGTGCGCGACGGTACAAGGATGTATCGGCGGCGTGTCGGGTGCGAATCAAACCGCTCCGCTTATGGAGAGGGCGGTTGAAAAATAAGGAGGCTCCTATGATGAAGAAGCTTGTCTCTCTCGTTCTGGCTCTCATGCTCTGCCTGAGCTGCGTTTCCGCTCTGGCGGCCGAGGCCTGGACCGTCACCTGCCCGTGGGCTCCGTCCGGCGTTGCCGCGATGGTCAACCAGAAGGCCGCGTCGCTTTCCACCACCTACAGCCAGGATTATGTCCTCGTTGCCAACGCTGAAAAGGGCGACACCGCCACCATCAACAGCTGGCTGACCAAGTACACCGAGGCCGATCCGCAGATGTGCTTCATCGGCGAAGGCATGTTCGGCATCACTGCGATCCTCGATCCGGAACGCATGAACTTCACCTACGATGATTTTAAGTATGTTGAAAACCTCTATTCCTCCATCTTTGTCGCCAGCGCCCGCAAGGAGCTGGGCATCACCTCCATCGACGCGCTGAAGGCGTATCTGGAGGAGGGCAACCAGATTATGGTCGGCACCAACGGCGCCACCGGTTCTGAGGCTTTCCTGGCCGCCGCGCTGATCGGCGCGATGGGCTACGGCGATCAGTTCTACCTGATTCCGTATGAGTCCGCCGCTGAGGCCGCTCAGGCTGTGGCGCGCGGCGAGGTGGATATCGCCGTTTCTCACCAGAGCCAGATTCTGGAAACGTGGCAGCAGGGCGGCGTTGACGTCTTTGCGGCGTTTGACGGCGAGCCCATCGCGCAGGGCCCGTTCAAGGGCGTTGAGGGCGTCGGCCAGTATGGCTATCCGTACTTCCGCAACCGCTGCTTCATCTTCGCCAAGGCCGGCGCTGACGAGCAGAAGATCGCGGATCTCAAGGCGCTCTACGCGCAGATCCTCACCGACGAAGAGATGGTCGATTGGCTGAACAACACCATGCTGCTGGAAGCCGACATGATGACCGAGGAAGAGGTTATCGCGCATATCGACAACGTGAAGAATATCGTCGAGGAGTACTACGATCTGGTTGCCGAGTAATTCGCGGGCTTACGATCGGGCAATGCAGGGAAGGTCTTGCATTGCCCGTTTTACGTCAGCCACGACCGCTGAGTAACATGACCGTGATGGGGAGAATTTGGTATGAGTAACGAGAAAATGGGGCTTGTCGCGAGCGTCGACGCGAAGCTGGACGCCATCGGGGACAAGCTGAAAAAGAAGGAATGGAAGGTGCCGACCGATCTGCTGGGCGGCGTGCTCTTTCTGATCTTCGGGCTTGTGATGCTCTGGCTGATTCCGCAGCAGATCGAGATCAAGAAGAAGGAACTGGTCAACGGGCGAGCCTTTCCCAACCTGCTGATGTACGTGATGATCGCCTGTTCGATCATCCTGATCGTGCAGCAGGTCATCAAGCTGGCGCGCAGGCAGGAGGTCAGGCTGACGACCGTCAACCTGCTGGTTGAGGTCAAGGCGCTGCTGATCTTTTTGGCGATGATTGTCTTTTATTTCGTCGCGAAGACGAGCGGCAATTTCGCCGTGGGCTCCGCTGTCTTCGGCGTGCTGATGCTTTTTATTTTCCGCTGCAAAAAGCCGCTGTATTACGCCGTCGTGATCGCCGCCGCGGTGGCCATCTGGGCTGTGTTCCGCTTTGGCTTGGGCGTGCTGTTCTGATAGGGAGGGAAAAGACATGCTTGAATTTATCGTTCCTGCTCTGCAGAACCTGTTGACGATTGAAAACCTGATCTGGATCAATCTGGGCGTTTTCATTGGCAGCGTGTTCGCCGCAATTCCGGGGCTGACCGTCATTCTGTGCATCATCCTGTTCCTGCCGTTTACCTACCAGATGACGGCGATTCCGGGCATGATGTTCCTGCTGGGCATTTACTGCGCGGGCGGCTACGGCGGCAGCGTCAGCGCCATCCTGATCAACACGCCGGGCACGCCGCACGCTGCGGCGACCATGCTGGACGGCTATCCGCTCAACCAGCAGGGGCGCACCAAGGCGGCGCTGAAGATTGCGCTGTACGCCTCCACCTTCGGCGGCATTTTCTCCGCGCTGATGCTGCTCTTCCTTGCGCCGCAGGTGGCCAAGGTCGCCGCGATGCTGGGCACGGCGGAATACTTTTTGGTGTGTTTGTTCGGCCTGACCATCATCGCCGGAATTTCCGGCGACAGCCTGAGCAAGGGCGTGATGGCGGCCTGCCTCGGTCTGCTGGTTTCCTGCATCGGCGCAGACCCGATGACCAGCCGCGCGCGCCTGACCTTCGGCGTGGAGCGCCTGTATCTGGGGCTTGACCTCGCGATCTGCCTCATCGGTCTGTTTGCGCTTGTGCAGGTGATGACCAAGGCGGAGCGAAAGGAAGACCGCCTGATTCTGGATACGTCCAAAATCGGAGACGGTCTGGATATCACGAAGGAAGAAAAAAAGCGCATGCTGCGCCCGATGCTTGTGTCCTCCATCATCGGCACCATCATCGGCATCATTCCGGGCACCGGCGCATCCATGGCCTCGTGGTTCAGCTATGACCGCGCGCGCTCCATGTCCAAGCATCCGGAGGAATTCGGAAAGGGTTCCGTCGAGGGCATTGCCGCCGCGGAATCCGCCAACAACGCCGTCACCGGCGCGACGTTGATTCCGCTGCTGACGCTGGGCATTCCGGGCGACGGCTGCGTGGCCATCATGCTGTCCGCGCTGATGATCAACGGCCTCAATCCGGGGCTGTCTCTCTTCACGGAGCAGGGCGATATCATGTATGCCATCATGCTCGGCCTCATTCTGGTCAACGCATTCATGTTCGTGCAGGGCAGGTTCCTGACCAATCTCTTCGCCAAGGTCGTCTCCGTTCCGCAGGAGATTTTGACCCCGATCATCGTCATGTTCTGCTTTGCGGGCGCGTTCTCCGTCAACAAGAGCTACTTTGACGTGCTGGTTGCGCTCGTGTTCTGCGCCGTGGCGTGGCTGCTGCGCAAGATTGATTTCCCGGCGGTGCCGATTCTGCTGGGTCTGGTGCTTGGCAAGATGGCGGAGACCAACTTCCGCCGCGCGCTGATGGTTTCGCGCGGCAGCTATTCCATCTTCGTATCCAGCCCGTTCTGCATCGCGTTTCTTGCGCTGACCGCGCTGGTCATCGGCTCTGTGGCATTCAACAAGATGAAAGCGAGGAAAAAGAAAAATGGCTAATCGCCCGAATATCATCTTTTACTTTACGGATCAGCAGCGCGCCGATACCTGCGGCTGTTACGGCCAGAAGCTGGATATCACGCCGCGCCTTGACCAGTTGGCGAGCGAAGGTGTGAAGTTTGAATGGGCGTTTTCCCCGCAGCCGGTGTGCGGCCCCTGCCGCGCGCTGTTCCAGACGGGAAAATACCCCACCGAGACGGGCTGCTTCCGCAACAACGTGATGCTGCCCGCCAACGTGAAGACGTTGGGCAGCTATATCGAGGAGGCGGGCTATGAGACCGCCTATATCGGCAAATGGCATTTGGCCAGCGACGGCGAACTGGAGAAGAAGCCGACGATCGATCACACGATCACCGCGATTCCGAAGGAGCTGCGCGGCGGCTACACCGGCTTCTGGCGCGCCAGCGACGTGCTGGAATTTACGTCCCACGGCTACGACGGGTATGTGTTTGACGAAAACAACAACCGCATCGACTTCAAGGGCTACCGCGCGGACTGTATCACGGATCTGGCGCTGGAATTCTTTGACCAGTATGACGGGCAGAAGCCGTTCTTTATGACGATTTCCCACATCGAGCCGCATCATCAGAACGACCACAAGCACTACGAAGGTCCGGTCGGCTCGAAGGAAAAATACGCGAATTACGAAGCGCCTGCGGACTTGGCCGCGCTGGGCGGCGATTACAAAGAGGAATATCCGGATTATCTGGGCGCGTGCGCGGCGCTGGATCGAAATCTGGGCAAGGTGATTGACCGCCTGAAGAAGGAAGGGCTGTACGAAAACACGGTCATCATCTTTGGCGCGGATCACGGTTCCCATTTCAAGACCCGCAATCGCGACGGCCACCTCAACGGCTATGACGATTATAAGCGCTCCGGCCACGACGCGGCGCTGCGCGTGCCGCTGGTCATCGCGGGCGGCCCGTTCAAGGGCGGAAAGGTGGAGGAGCAGATCGTCTCTACGGCCAGCCTGCCCAAGACGATTCTCGCGCTGGCGGGCGTCGATGTGGGCGACAAGATGATCGGCGAAAACCTCGCGGACGTTGTGGCGGGCAATACGCCGAACCGTGTCAACGAGGCCTTTGCGCAGATCAGCGAAAGCCGCTGCGGCCGCTGCATCCGCACGCCGGATTTCCTGTATGCCGTGTATGCGCCGGGCGTGAACGGCGGCGAAGCCGCCGCGGCGGACGTTTACGCCGACGATTATCTGTATGATCTCAGGGCAGACCCGGTTCAGCTCAATAACGTCGTCGCGGATCCGGCTTATGCCGAGGCCAAGGCGATGCTCCGCGGCCGCCTGCTTGACTGGATCAAGCGCGCCGAAGGCGCTGAGCCGACCATCGTTGACTGAGTGGGCGGGAAATCCCCTGCATCGCTTCGTTTCTAAATTGAGGAGCTGTCAAGCTAACAATACCGATATTTCGAGAATAAAACCAAGTATTTTTGCCCGAAGGTTTCCAAAGGGCGATCGGAAAGCCCTTTGGTGGGGCGATGGGGCAAAGCCCCATATTCCAAAATGCTTAGACATTTGTTTCTTGAAATGTTCGGTTTAAGCTTGACAGCTCCTTAGTCTGTTTTTTGGAGCGCCTTAGCCATTTCCCGCATACGGGGATAGGCATATTCAAAGAATGCGGTGTGTACGCCGCACCAACGGTTCAGTCCGGTTTCGGGAACACGTTCGCGCTTGCAGCCGTTGCGGCATAAGGAATACCAGCGACATGCGCGGCAGGCGGCGGGGACGGGCAGAGATTCCGCGAGGAAGGCCTGTTCCCGCTCACCCGTGAGCATTCGCCGGAGAGAATCGTCGGAAATGCTGCCGAGCTTCCAGGCGTCCAGCGCGTAGAAATCGCAGGGATAAACGCTTCCGTCGCTTTCGATGACGAGGCTTGGACCGCAGCGCCCGACCATCGCGCAGTTTTCCGGCGGCATGCCCATGAGCATGGCGATCCAGTTGTCAAAATTGCGGATGGAGACGGGGCGTCCCTCGGTGTAAGCCAGATGATAGCGGTCAAAGGTTTCTTTCAGAAAGGCGAGATAGGCTTCGCCGCTCAGGGAGTAATCCCGCGTCTGCCCGTCCAGGCCGTCGAGGCAGGGGATGAATTGGATGTATTCATACGGAGCCAGCGCATCAAAGACCTCGGACGGACGCCTGGCCACTTCGCCGTTGACGACACACAGCACGTTGACGCTTACGCCGGCCTCGCGCAGGCGCTCAATGGTCTTGCGGACGACGGACGCGGTAGGGCGACCCGCCGCGTCGGGGCGCATCAGGTCATGCGTCTGCGCCGTTCCATCCAGCGAAACGCCGACGAGAAAATGTTCTTTGGCAAAGAAGGCGATCATTTCGTCGGAAAGGTCATAGCCGTTGGTCTGCACCGCGTTGGTTATGCGAAGGGCGCGCGTGTTGTATTTTTGCTCAAGCTGAACGAGCCGCTCAAAAAAAGGGAGGCCGATCAGCGTGGGCTCGCCCCCCTGAAACAAGAAATGCACGGCGGAATCGGCGGAACGGATGACGCGACGCACCGTGACGTCGAGCAGCGCGTCGCTCATGCGGGGGGATATGGCGACCTCGCGGCGCTTCATTTCGTCGGCATAGAAGCAATAACGGCACCGCATGTTGCAGGCGCCGGATACGGGCTTAATCATCACGGTAATCGGCGGCATAAACGATTCTCCCTTGGCATGTGAAATGATACAATTCCATTATAGCATATTCCTCAAGGGCGATAAAGCGAAAATGGAATAACGCGAGCATTGAGATGATGAGTCCAAACTTCAGCGGTGCGGATTCGTAGATTCTTCTGCCGGGGGCGCGCCTGTGTTTTGATGCCTAGCCTGTGACGAAGGTTTACGATGCGAAGCAATCGTATCATCTACTGATGCGCCGAACGATAAGACGCTTCAATCGGCCTCCTCGGAGGCGGGCTGATTGGTCATAATGCGGATGATCTCGCGATCGGTTTCACGCATGCCGAGCCGACCGAGGCGGCCGATGTTGCGAATGGTTTCCTCCACACCTTTGGTAACGATGCCGTCACCGCCGCGGAACTGCTGCCCGCTGCGGAACATGCTGTAACCGACGAGACCCGCATCCACGGCGGCGGAGATTTTAGCCGCGCAGGAGGCTTTTGCACCGTCGCAGATCATGCCCGAGACAATGGCCAGCGAATTGACAAGCGTATGCGCGATTTCGCGGAATCCGCCGCCGTGGAGATAAGCGATGGCGGCGCCTGCGCTGCATCCCGCGCTGACAGCGCCGCAATAGGCGCTCAGCCGGCCGATGCCGGTTTTGAGATGGATGGTCAGCAGGTCGGAAAGAAGCACGGCGCGCACCATTTGGTCGCGGCTGACGTTCAATTCCTTGGCATATTCCACCACCGGGACGGAGGCGGTGATGCCTTGATTGCCGCTGCCGGAGACGATGATGACTGGCATTTCGCAACCGCTCATGCGCGCGTCGGAGCCTGCCGCGGCCATATAACGGGCGCGGGAATAGATGCCGACGCCGTAATGCTCCTTGAGCACGGAGCCGATATTCGCGCCCCAGCTATGCCGCATGCCTTCTTCAGCGATGGCGTAGTTGTAGTCGATCTGGCGCTCGATCATCGCCCGAACGTCTTCCAAATTGCAGGTGGAGGCGAAGTCGAGCACCCCTTCTACGGACAGGCAGGAGCGATCCGTCAACATGTCACGCGCGCTGTCGGATAGCACCTCGCCGCTCTGAAACAGCACTTCGCCGTTTTTCTCGATATAGACGATATGCGTGTGATAATCCGAAATGCGGAGCTTGACATGATTGTTTCCGGCGCGAAGGGTAATCAAGATATCGAAGACTTTGTCGCCTTCAGCAGGTTTGACGACGATGGGATGATCGGCCAGATACGCGCGAATTTCGGCACGCTGCGCGGGCGTTACCTCGCTGATGACCTCTAGAATTTTGTCGGATTGGCCTGCGACGATGCCGGCTGCAGCCGCCGCTTCGATGCCCTTGAGGCTGTTGGTGTTGGGCACGACGACGCTCTTGACGTTTTTGATGATGTTGCCGCTGGCCTCCACCAGAACGGATTCTGGCAGTACGCCCAGAAGCTCGCGAGCCTTAGCCGCGCCGTATGCGATGGCGATCGGCTCGGTGCAGCCCGTTGCCGGAACGAGCTCCTCCTGCAAAATTTTCAGGTAGTTGCCGTAACGGGGATCAGATGAAAGCATAACCGTACCTCCTGAACAATGATGTTAAAGTATGGTGAGTTCTTTGGAAAGCGTATTGAGACTTTGAACGCCGTTTTCGCCCATGACCAGCAGATAATGCCCGTTCATGGCAGCCGATTTCACTCTTTTCAAATCTGAGTAGAGGATGATATCCTCATTTTATCAAATCCCTTGTTTCCCCGTCAACCGCAAAGGCGGGCGGCGCGCACAAAAAATGGGGAAATGACCGAAGGAAAGAGCGGATAGACAGATAGGTGAAAATATGTTACAATTATCGTATCAAAAAAATGGGCGACAATGCCTGTAAAGGTGAGCAAGGCCATGAGAAATAACGAATTAAGGGGCCCGACGGCCATTGATACGGATATCATTCCATCCGACAGCGAGCACGTTTTTGCCCAAGAGGCGCTCTATCAGGAAGCGATGATGCGCTATCATTGCGCGATTTTGGAGATGCGCACCAAGCTGGAGGTGCTCTCCAAGGACATGACGGTGCGGTATCGGAGAAACCCGATCGAGTTTATCGAAAGCAGGCTGAAAAAGCCGTCCTCCATCGCGCGAAAGCTCAAGAAGATGGGGCTTGAGGTGACGGTGGACAACATGACGCAGCACCTATCGGACATCGCGGGGATTCGCGTGCTGTGCGCGTACATCGACGACATCTATGAAATCGCGCGGATGCTGGCGCGGCAGAAGGACGTTCGGATCATCACGGTCAAGGACTACATCAAAGTGCCGAAGGACAACGGATACAGGAGCTATCACCTGATTGTCGAAATCCCGGTGTATTTCAGCGACAAGGTGCGGCCTGTTCGCTGCGAAATCCAGATCCGCACGATTGCGATGGACTTCTGGGCGACGCTCGACCACGATATGCAGTATAAAAAGCAGGTGGAGGACAGCGAGGCCATCATGCGGGAGCTGCGGGAATGTGCCGACGTGATCCATCAGACGGACGAAAAGATGATGCGGCTGCGCGAGAGAATCCACCGAATCGACCCGGAATAAACGACGGATAAATTTGGCAAAAAGCAAAATATAGTTGACAATTCGGCGCGACGCGCATATAATGGTTCTGCCGCCGGAGGTTTATGCTTGAAAAGCGGAAAAGCCCCTGCTATAATGGGCGGTGACGCACAAAAGGAGGCGGCAGGCATGGACGAATTGCAGTTGGGCGATTTGGTGCAGATGCGCAAGACCCACCCCTGCGGCAGCGACAAATGGACGGTGATCCGCGTGGGTGCGGACATCAAAATCCGCTGCTCGGGCTGCGGGCGCATTGTGATGATGGATCGCGCGGATTTCACCAAGCGCATGAAAAAGGTGATTGAGCACGCGAAAGAGCCGATTCGCGGCACCAACGAGACGGATTAAAAATTCAAGGAAACGAGGCGCATTTTTTCATGGAGCAGGAAAAGAAAGACAAGAAGAAAAAGGAGAAGCCCAAAAAGAGCTTGAAGCGCGAGATTTTTGAATGGGTGATGGTTTTCGTTGTGGCGGCGGCGCTGGCGTTCGTCGTGCGCACGTTCATCTTTGAGCCGGTTCGCGTGGACGGCAGCTCGATGCTCAACACGCTGGAAGACAGCGAATTCATGATCGCGACGAAGTTTGACTATCTGATGGGCGACCCGGAGCGGTTTGACATCGTGATCTGCGATTACCCGAACACGGACGACGGCATGTATCGCGTCAAGCGCGTGATCGGTCTGCCGGGCGAAACGATCTTGTTGAGAAAAGGCGAATTGTATGTGAACGGCGAGCACATCGAGCAGCAGTTCGATATGACGCCCAACGAGACGGACTTTGGGCCGTTCCCTGTGCCTGAGGGGAAATATTTCGTGATGGGCGACAACCGCAACAACAGCAAGGACAGCCGCCAAGTCGGCGCGCTGGAGCGCAAGATGATTAAGGGACATGTGCGCTGCGTGGTCTTCCCGCTGAACAAGGCGAGAATTCTGGGCGAATAAATTTTAAGCGAATCATTAAAAAGGGAAGCCGCGCGGAACGGCTTCCCTTTATTGATATATGGGAAATTGCGAAAAATCACATGCGTGAGCGAAAGCTTGACGCTTTACAGACTTGAACAAAGATCAGTGATTGGCCATCTTGTAAATCGCCAGCATGTCGGATTCATCCAGACGTTTGGCGGAACCGAGCAGGCCGCCGACGGCAATCTTGCACTTGCGCGCCAGCTCGCAAAGCTGCGCCTCGGTGGGATGAACGCCCAGCTCGCTGAGGCTGGTGGGCATGTGGATGGAGCGGAAGAAATCCTCCATGTTCTCGATGCCGCGAAGGGCGGTTTCCTCATCGGACAGGCCGGCTTCCACGCCCATGACGTTGTGCGCGAAGCGGACGAAGCGCGGCAGGCAGTTCTTGTAGACATAGCGCGCCCAGCTTCCCCAGATGGCGGCGAGACCCGCGCCGTGCGCCACATCGAACATGCCGCCCAGCTCGTGCTCCAGACGGTGGGAGGCAAAGTCGCTCTCGCTGTGGCCGCAGCCGGTCAGACCGTTATGGGAGAGGCTGGCCGCCCCCATGACCTCCGCGCGCGCG
>ERZ779877.2766-NODE-2766-length-12341-cov-3.241332_pt1 | contig 12341 bp, 8 predicted proteins | sample MGYA00511556_ERZ779877 | MGnify/ENA primary metagenome ERZ779877 (study PRJEB29588, sample SAMEA2159338) | human gut metagenome | biome: human gut; feature: human-associated habitat; material: faeces | place: Denmark | collected 2008/2010 ...
CCCCCCGCCGCTGGCGGATTGCCGCATGGATTTACCGCCACCTGCCGGACTTCCTTTTCCTTCGGATGGGGGGATGATTTCCGCCTTGGGCATGGCGCTTCTTCCGGCTGTCGGCAAAAGGGACAGGCCGTGTCCCCGAAAATGCAAACGGAAGCGTGTTTCTCCCGCTTTTGCTTTGCATTTTTCCCGGCTTGCGTTATCTTTGTCGAACGACAACAGGAGATGGGCGCCATGAAGTATCCGATAGGCGGCAGAGGTTCGGCCTGTTGGCAGAAGATGGTTCTGTATATGTCGACCCGACGGCCTGCATCTGCTGGCTGTTGTCCGATGGTGGAATTTATTCCTGAGCCGCTCCCGTCATTTTGTCTTGGCACACAACGCTTAAATATAAGGAGGAAAACCATGGAAAAAGAGGGTAAACAAATCACTACGCTAAAGGGAATGAAACGAACGCCGGCCGTTGCCGGACATTTTTATGAGGCCGATTCCCAAAGGCTTCGGACCGAGGTGGAGCGCTATCTGGCCGAGGCCGGCACGGAGGGGAGTGGCAACGTGCAGGCTGTCATTGCCCCCCATGCCGGTTACGTCTTCTCGGGCGGGATGGCCGGACGGGCTTTCGCACAAGTCGCTCCAGGAGCATGTTACAAGCGCATATTCCTGTTGGGCCCTAGCCATCAGGCTGCTTTCGACGGTGCGTCGGTGAATGCGGGCTGTTCCGCCTACGAGACGCCGTTGGGTGACGTGGTAGTGGATGAAAGCGTTTGCCGCGACTTGTTGCAGGGCGACGGCGTGTTCTGCTACTTGCCCGAAGCGCATGGGCGGGAACATTGCCTGGAGGTGGAACTGCCTTTCTTGCAGGTGCGTCTGGACCAGATGCCGCCCATCGTCCCGATAATTGTCGGCACGCAAGATTTCAAGAAGTTGGAGCGCGTGGCCGGGCGGCTTCGTCCTTATTTCACGGCGGACAACCTCTTTGTCATCAGCAGCGACTTCTCCCATTATCCTTCGTATCGTGATGCCTTGCGGGTGGACAAAGCCACGGGAGATGCCTTGCTCTCGGCTTCGGTGGACATGTTTCTTTCTGCGTTGAAGCAGAATGCCAAATCGAGGGTCCCGAAACTGTTGACCAGTGCTTGCGGGCAAGCGCCCTTGCTGGTGCTTTTGATGTTGATGCGTCATGCCGGAGGGCTGGAAATGGAACACTTGGGCTATTGCAACTCCGGTGATTCGCCTTATGGCGCGAAGGACGAAGTGGTGGGCTATCATGCCTTTGCGGTGCGGCGCGTGGCTGGGGAGGACGGCACGCAGGCAGACGCCTCGCCGCTTTTCTCGTTGACGCCGGCAGACATTGCTGGACATTGCCCGCAAGAGCATCTCGGAAGGGCCGGACGGCGGAGGCGCATGCTTTTGTGATGCGGACCGCCTCACGGAAAAGCTCCGGATGGATTGCGGCGCGTTTGTCACGCTCCATGTCCATGGCCGGTTGCGGGGATGCATCGGTCAGTTGGTAGGGCGGCAGCCTCTTTACCGGACAGTGGCCGAGATGGCCCGTGCTGCTGCGTTCGACGACCCGCGCTTTTATCCTGTGGGGCAGGAGGAGTTGCCAGGCATTCAGATAGAAATATCCGTGCTTTCCCCCTTACGGAAAATCAGTTCTGCCGAAGAATTCCAACTGGGACGGCACGGCATATTCATGGTGAAAGGCAACCGCCAAGGCACGTTCCTCCCCCAGGTGGCCGACGAGACCCATTGGACGAAAGAGGAATTCTTGGGCCATTGCGCCCGCGACAAGGCGGGGCTGGAGTGGGACGGATGGCGGGAAGCCGACTTGTATGTCTATGAAGCGGAAGTGTTTCATGAAGGTGACGGAGAGTGACGTGTGCGGACGATGAAGGAAGCGGAATATTATGTGTGTCTGCCGGACAGGGACGTGGAGTGCCGCCTTTGTCCTCATGGCTGCCGTATTCGTGAAGGCCGTTCGGGACGTTGCAGGAGCAGGATGAACCGTGACGGGCGTTTGTGGACGGCAGCCTATGGGGAGGTGTGCGCCTTGCAGATGGATCCCGTGGAGAAGAAACCGCTTTTGCATTTCCATCCCGGCGGGCATTGCCTGTCGCTGGCCGCCGCCGGTTGCAACCTTTCTTGTCTGAACTGCCAGAACTGGGCGTTGTCGCAGGCTGCGCCGGCCGATGTGGATAGCCGTCGGCTCTTGCCCGAAGAGGTGGCGGGACTGGCTGTGGCACATGGCTGTCCGATGGTGGCTTACACTTACACGGAGCCGCTCACCTATTTGGAATATACGCGCGATTGTGCCAAGGCGTGCCGGGAGGCCGGGCTGAAAAACATCTTGGTGACGGCCGGTTATGTGAACCCGGCGCCATTGGCCGACTTGTTGCCATGGCTGGACGCCGTGAACATAGACGTGAAGGCTTTTTCCGACGAAGTCTACCAAACGGTTTGTCGGGCGAGCTTGTCTCCTGTGCTTTCCACGCTCGAGCAGTTGCGCGAGGCCGGCGTCTGGTTGGAAGTGACCAACCTGCTGATTCCCGGGGTGAACGACGGCCGTGAGATGGTGGCGCGGTTGTGTGAATGGTTGGTGGGGCACGGCTTTTCCGACTATCCGCTCCATTTCAGCCGTTTCTTCCCGCAACACCGTATGATGTCCCTTGAGCCCACGCCCGTGTCGCGTCTTGTGGAAGCTCGTGGCGTGGCCCGCGATTGCGGGATGAAGTTTGTCTATCTGGGGAATGTGGACTTGCCGGGAGCCTTGGACACTTGTTGTCCGCATTGCGGCACGGTGTTGGTACATAGGCGGGGCTACAGCGTGGAAACTAACGGTTTCCGTGGCGCGTGCCCGACGTGTGGAGAGCGGATAGCAGGCTTTTTTGCGTGAGACGTTTGCACGGCCTGCGCTGTCGTCTTTTGATTTTCTCTCCCCAAGGCAGGCATCAGGTTGCCTGCCTTTAATTCCATGAAGCCATTGTGCAAAATCAAAATCCCCTTGCCGATAAGTCTGGACAACCGGGCGGGAAACTTCTTTCTGTCCTTTTCAAATCTATAGTTAACGTCGTTGTTTATATAATTAACGACGTCGTCTATATATTCAACGACGTTAATTATATAAACAACGACGTTGAGTAGACTTTCCAACCGCAGGAAGAAAAGTATTCGTCCTCGCGCATGCAACTTTCCGACATGTCCCAAAGACCGGGTGTGGTTTAGACTTTTTCTCATCTGGCCGGCATATAAATCGCGATTTATGCCTAATTTTGCAGGTAGAAAAATAGTGTTCATGAAATACGTAGACGTCATCTTCCCTCTTCCGTTATCGTCTGTGTTTACTTATTCCGTGTCGCCCGGGCTCGAGATGTCGGTCTGTGTCGGATGCCGCGTCGTGGTGCCGTTCGGGCCGAAGAAGATATATACGGGGCTTGTGGTGGGCATTCGTGACGATTATTCCGGGAACTACAAGCTGAAAAGCGTGATGGAGATACTGGACAGGGCGCCCGTACTGTTGCCATTGCAGATGGAACTTTGGCGCTGGATCGCGGAGTATTATCTCTGCACGTTGGGCGATGTCTACAAGGCGGCGTTGCCGTCGGGGATGAAGTTGGAGAGCGAAAGCCTCGTGACGTTGAACAAAGACTTCTGCGGTTGCCTTAAAATGTCCGGACGGCAACAGGCCGTGCTCGATGCTTTGTCGGACAAGGGCGAGATGACATTGTCGCAACTGCAGAATGCATGTGGCGACAAGAAGGCGGTGACGGTGGTGAAGACCTTGTTGGACAAGGGCGTGCTGAAGATGAAGGAGGAGGTGCGCCGTTCGTACAAGCCCCGTACGGAAGTGCGCGTGCGGCTGACGAAGGAATATTTTGATGAAGCCAAATTGAACGGGGCGCTTGACGGCATGGGACGGGCCTACAAGCGGAAGGCGTTGTTGATGAAATATCTGGAGCTGTCCGAGGCCGGTGCGGCCTTGCATCTGGACAATCCCCACATGCTGGTGGAGGTAGGGCGCAGGCAGCTCGTAGAAGCAGCAGGAGGAACAATGCAGGCTTGCAACGACTTGGTGGAGGCCGGCATATTGGAAACGTACCTGTATGAAACCGGGCGTCTGGCGCGGACGGACGTGGTGGACACCGTCGGCTTGGCGCCGCTGAGCGAAGCGCAATCGGAGGCCTTGTCGAGAATCGAAGAGGAATTCCATGCCCGTCCGGTTTGCTTGTTGCACGGCGTGACGTCGAGCGGAAAGACGGAAATCTACATCCATCTGATACAGAAAATGCTGGAGCAAGGGAAACAAGTGCTCTACCTCGTGCCGGAAATCGCGCTCACCACTCAGCTCACCGAACGGCTCTATCGCGTCTTCGGCCCGAAAATGGGCGTGTATCATTCTAAGTTTTCCGACGCCGAACGGGTGGAGATATGGAGGAAACAGCTTTCCGACGAGCCGTATGAACTGATGTTGGGTGTGCGCTCGTCGTTGTTCTTGCCCTTCCAGCGCCTGGGCCTGGTCGTCGTGGACGAAGAGCACGAACAGTCGTACAAGCAGCAAGAGCCTGCGCCACGCTATCACGCCCGCAACGCGGCCATCGTCCTGGCGCAAAAGTGCGGGGCGAAGACGCTGTTGGGTTCGGCCACTCCGTCCTTGGAAACTTATCATAACGTGCAGGTAGGCAAATACGGATTTGTGGCGTTGACGGAGCGTTTCGGACGGGTGCAATTGCCCGAGGTGGAAGTGGTGGACGTGAAGGAACTGCGCCGCAAGCGCCGCATGTCGGGGTTCTTCTCGCCCCGTTTGCTGGAGGAGATGCGTGCTGCTTTGGGGCGCAAGGAGCAGGTCATTCTTTTCCAAAACCGCAGGGGGTATGCGCCGGTGGTGGAGTGCCACACGTGCGGTTGGGTGCCCAAGTGCCTGCATTGCGATGTCAGTCTGACTTATCATAAGGAACAGGAGAAACTGGTGTGCCATTATTGCGGATATACGTGCAACGTGCCGCAGCATTGTCCGGCCTGCGAAGGGACGGACCTCGTGCAGCGCGGTTTCGGGACGGAGCGCGTGGAGGACGAGGTGCAGCAGGTGTTTCCCGATGCCTCTGTGGCCAGAATGGACTTGGACACCACCCGTTCGCGCACGGCGTATGAAAGGATGCTGGCCGACTTCCAGGCGGGAAAGACCGACATCCTGATTGGGACGCAGATGGTGACGAAGGGGTTGGATTTCGAGCGTGTGAGCGTGGTGGGAATCCTGGATGCCGACGGGATGCTGAACGTGCCGGATTTCAGGAGCCATGAGCGTGCTTTCCAGCTCATGGCGCAAGTGGCGGGCCGCGCGGGGAGGCGGCACAAACGGGGATTGGTTGTCCTGCAGACGAAAAGTCCGGACTTGCCGGTTGTGCGGCAAGTGGTCGCCCACGATTATGCCGGACTTTATGTCCAGCAGATGGAAGAGCGGCAAGCCTTTGGGTTCCCCCCGTTTTGCCGTTTAGTGTACATCTATATAAAATACCGCGATCCTCATTACCTCGACCAGATTGCGGCGAGGATGGCGTCGCAGCTCCGCGCCGTGTTGGGACCCCGTGTGTTGGGGCCCGCCGCGCCGCCCGTGTCGCGCATACAGACCTTCTACATCCGTAGGATTGTAGTCAAGTTGGAGCCCGGCATATCTTTGGCCAGGGTGCGGGAAGAGTTGCTCCGTGTCCGTCAGGACGTTTTTTCTTCCTGCGAAGGCAGTTCTTCCGCCCAAGTTTATTTCGACGTGGATCCCGTGTGAGCCTTTTCCGCCTCTTCGCCCTTCTTTTTCAGTTCCGGATAGCTGATGCGCGTGTGGTAGATGGTCTTCAGCTTTTCCTTGAACACCTCCTTGGCGGTGGTGATGTCGTGGAACGTGATGGGGCAGTCTTTGAAGAATCCTTCTTCCATCTGGCAATCGATGATTTTCTCCACCAGGTTGCTGATGCTTTCTTCCGTATATTCGCTCAGGCTTCTTGACGCGGCTTCCACGGAGTCGGCCATCATGAGTATGGCCTGTTCCAAGGTGAAGGGATTGGGACCGGGATAGGTGAAGAGCTCCTCGTCCACGGGCTTGTCCGGGTTCTGGTTCTTGTACGAGATGAAAAAATATTTCGTCTTCCCTTTGCCATGATGGGTGGAGATGAAGTCCTTGATGATTTGTGGCAGGTTATACTTGTCGGCCATTTTCAGTCCGTCTTTCACGTGGTTGATGACGATGGCCGCGCTCTGTTCGTAGCTTAACCTGCTGTGCGGGTTGAAGTTGTTTTGGTTTTCGGTGAAATACGCGGGGTTGTTCATCTTCCCGATGTCGTGGTAAAGGGCGCCGGTCCTGACGAGCAGTGAGCGGGCTTCTATTTTGTTGGCCACTTCGGTGGCGAGGTTGGCCACCTGCATGGAGTGCTGGAACGTGCCGGGCGCCACTTCCGAGAGTTTCCGAAGCAGTTCGTTGTTGGTGTTCGACAATTCCACCAGTGTCACGTTGGACGTGAAGCCGAACATCTTTTCGCACAGGAAGAGGAAGGGGTAGGCAAAGAGCAACAGTGCGCCGTTGATGGCGATGCTCACGTACATGCGGTAGTCCAGCCGGGTGAAGTCTTTCTCGTGGATCAGCTCCATGCTGGCGTAGACAAGGAGCGAGGCCAGGGTGACGTAGAAAGCGGCCCGGATGAGCTGGGAGCGTTGCGACAGTTCGCGCAGGCTGTAGATGGCCACCATGCCGGCTACCGTTTGCGTGACGATGAACTCATAAGGATATTTCAGCGTCACGGCGCAGATGAGCACCGTGGCCACGTGGATGCCGAAAGCCGTGCGCGAATCCATGAACACCCGGATGAAGATGGGCACCATGGCGAATGGGATGATGTACACGTTGAGCAGGTTGTGCTTCACCAGGAACGAGGCGATGAGCGTGAAGATGACGGGCATCGACGCGATGAAGAGCAGGTTGCGCGTGTTGGCCAGGTAGTCGCGGCGGAACAGGTTAAAGTAGAGCGACATGCAGAGGATAATGATGCCCACGTAGAACAGCTGCCCGAGGAGCACCGTGCGCGATTGCATCTTCGAGGTGTTGCGCTTGGCGTATTCCTTCTCCAGCGACATCAGGATTTCGTATGTCCTTTGGTCCACGATGTCGCCGCGGTCGATGATTTTCTGTCCGCTCATGACCATCCCGGAAGAGTATGAGAGCGACGACAGCAGGTCTTTCTTTGTTTCTTCCGACTTTTCCTTGTCCAGCGTCAGGTTGGGGACGATGTAGTCGTTCAGGTTGCATTTCCGGAGCAGCCGCAAGTCATAGTGCAGGCTGTCGTCCCCCAGGTCGGTGAGATATTCGTATGCTGTTTTGTGCGAGAACACTTGCGACATGGGTTGCTCGCTGGCCTCGTTTTGCGCGAAGATGCGTATGGCCGACACGTGGTCGGCGTGCATGAGGTCGAAGTCCGGGGCGTCCATGACGCCCTGTTCGTAGATGTGTTCCAGTTTCCGGATGACGTAGTCCACGTAATTGGCCGGTATGACGGCCGGCCTTTGCGCGCCAATCGTGGTTTTGAACCGTTCTATTTGTTCTTCCCCCGCAGTGGGATTGATGGCGAAGTAGGGCCTGTAATATTGCAGGATGCTGTCCTGTTCTTTTTGCATGGTGGCCTCGCTCTTGTAGATGGGGAAGTCGTGGGTGGCAATCAGCTGGCTGTAACGCCAAGGTTTGCCCAGGTCGAAGAGATAAGTGTTCCGTTCGTCGCGCGGCATGTAAAGACACACGATGAACAAGGCCGTAATCGTGATGACGATTCTGTAAATCAAAGCCTTTGGCGTGAGCTTGTGCTCTTGGTTATGTCTGTTCATTTGAAATCTCCTTTTGTATAGGGCGAAAATACTAAAAAAATACGGGGCGTTTAAATAAAAAGTAGTATTTTTGCGCAATATTCACAAATGTTGTTATGACGCAGAGAAAAGTACGGGTGCGTTTTGCTCCCAGCCCTACGGGCGCCCTGCATATAGGAGGCGTGCGTACGGCTTTATACAATTATCTTTTTGCCCGCCAGCATGGCGGTGAGTTCATTTTCCGTATTGAAGACACTGACTCCAGCCGTTTCGTTCCCGGAGCGGAGGAATATATCTTGGAATCCTTCCGTTGGTTGGGCATTCCCTTCGACGAAGGGGTGAGTTTCGGGGGCGACCATGGCCCGTACCGTCAATCCGAACGGCGCGATATTTATAAGAAATATGTGAAGCAGTTGCTGGACAGCGGCAAGGCCTACTATGCCTTCGACACGCCTGAAGAGCTGGATGCCAAGCGCAAGGAAGTGCAGAATTTCCAATACGACGCCTCCACGCGTGGCATGATGCGCAACTCGTTGTCGTTGCCGGCCGACGAAGTGGAGCGCCTGCTTTCCGAAGGGGAGCAGTACGTGGTGCGCTTCAAGGTGGAGCCGGGCGAGGACGTGCACGTCGACGACATGATTCGCGGCGACGTGGTCATCAACTCGTCCATCTTGGACGACAAGGTGCTCTATAAGAGCGCGGACGAACTTCCGACTTATCATTTAGCCAACATCGTGGACGACCACCTCATGGAGGTGACCCACGTGATACGCGGCGAGGAATGGTTGCCCTCGGCGCCGCTCCACGTGTTGCTCTACCGTGCTTTCGGCTGGGCGGACACCATGCCGGCATTTGCCCATCTGCCCCTGTTGCTCAAACCCGATGGCAAAGGCAAGTTGAGCAAGCGCGACGGCGACCGTCTGGGATTCCCCGTATTCCCGTTGGAATGGCACGACCCGAAGACGGGAGAAGTTTCTTCGGGCTACCGCGAGAGCGGTTATCTGCCCGAGGCCGTCCTGAATTTCCTGGCCTTGTTGGGATGGAATCCCGGAACGGATCAGGAAATCATGTCGCTGGACGAGATGGTGCAGCTGTTCGACATCACGAAGTGCAGCAAGGCCGGAGCCAAGTTCGACTACGTGAAGGGCTTGTGGTTCAACCGTGAATATATCCTGAAGAAAGACGACATGGAGCTGGCGCCTGCCTTCGACAAAATTCTGCGCGAGAACGGCATCGAAGTGCCGATGGAGCGAGTGGCAGCAGTGGTGGGCATGATGAAGATGAAGAAGATCAACTTCATCAAGGAGTTGTGGCCCCTTTGCGATTTCTTCTTCATCGCGCCGGAGACTTACGACCGCGAGGACAAGTTCGTGCGCAAGAACTGGAATGCCACGGCGGCCGCCGACATGACCGAACTGGCCGGACTGCTGGAGGGGTTGGACGACTTCTCGGTGGAGAGCCAGAAGGCGGCGGTGGACAGTTGGGCGGAAGCGGCCGGCAAAAAGCCGTGGAACCCTTGGCGCGTGGCCTTGGTGGGCACGGGCAAGGGCCCCGACATGTACGAGTTGTCCGCGTTCCTGGGCAAGGAAGAAACACTGCGTAGAATGAGAAAAGCCATCGACATACTGAAATGATGTATTCTTTTGCGCTTTATCTCTACGCCTTGGCCGTCATCCTCGTGTCGCCCTTCCACAAAAAGGCGCGCCTGATGGTAAAGGGGCAGTGGAACACGTTCCGCATCTTGCGGAAGAAGATACTTCGCGGAGAGAAATATGTGTGGTTCCATGCGGCCTCGCTCGGCGAGTTCGAGCAGGGGAGGCCACTGATGGAACGTCTGAGGCGGGAGCATCCCGAATATAAAATCCTGCTCACGTTTTTCTCGCCTTCGGGTTACGAGGTGCGCAAGAACTACGAGGGCGCCGACGTGGTGTGCTACCTGCCGTTCGACACGCCGGGCAACGTGCGCAGCTTCTTGCGCCTGGCCCGTCCCTGCATGGCCTTCTTCATCAAATACGAGTTCTGGAACAATTACTTGCATGCTTGTCGCCGCCGGCATATCCCGGTCTACAGCGTGAGCAGCATTTTCCGTGAGAACCAGGTGTTCTTCCGTTGGTACGGCCGCAGCTACAGCGATGTGTTGCGTTGCGTGGCGCACTTTTTCGTGCAGAACGAGGCTTCGCGCGAATTGCTGGCCCGCAAGGGCATCACGAACGTCACGGTGGTGGGCGACACGCGTTTCGACCGCGTGATTGACATTCGCCGACAGGCCAAGGACTTGCCGCTGGTGGAAGCGTTCAAGCAGGGGCGCACGGTGCAGGTGGCCGGCAGTTCGTGGCCGGAGGACGAAGACCTGATCATCCCGTTCTTCAACGCCCATCCGGAACTGAAACTCGTGTTGGCGCCGCATGTGGTCAGCGAAGACCATCTGAGGGAGATTGAGGGAAAACTGACCCGTCCCTTCGTGCGCTATACCCAGGCTCGCCCCGAAACGGTGGCAGATGCGGATTGCCTGATCATAGATTGCTACGGCCTGCTGTCGTCCATCTACCGTTACGGCGAGGTGGCCTACGTGGGCGGTGGCTTCGGCGCCGGCATCCACAATGTGCCCGAGGCGGCGGTGTATGGCATTCCCGTGGTTATCGGGCCCAACAACCGGAAGTTCCGCGAGGCGCAAGACCTGTTGGCGCTCGGCGGTTGTTTGGAAGTGACGGATTCTGCGGGCTATGATGGCGAGATGGCCGGCCTGCTCACCGACCCCGCGCGTCTTTCCAAATGTGGAAGCCTGGCCGGGGAATATATTACGAAGAACGCTGGGGCGACCGAGGCCATTTTCAGGAATGTAAAATTTTAGTTTGATATAGGCGGACGATATACCGGACGGACGGTCCGGCAGGGTATGGGGGAAGGTGCTGGCTTCGGGCGGGTGCCTTTCCTTTTTTTATGCTTCCGCCGTCTTTCTCTGTTGTCCGATTGTTTTAATGCGCTTATTTTGCTTTTCCTTCGTTGGGGCGGCGGCTGCTTGCCGTCCCCTTCTTTCGTCCCGGCCGGCAACGGCGGGCTTGTGCGTCTGACTGCTTCCGGCCGTTCCCTTTTCCCGGTCCGTTCAGTCCTTGTGCCTCGTTTCCGGTTGGGGCGGTGCGCAAGGACGTGTCCGGCTTTGCCCGATGCGCTGCCGGGGCGTGCGGAGAGCGTTAGCGTACTTTGCGGCAAGTACTCGAGTACTTGCCGCAAAGTACTTTCTCGCCAGCCACAAGTCGTTCGCCCGCTTTCTTCTTCCCCTTGGGGCGTTCCCCTCTTTTCGTCGCGCGGGCGACGGGTGGATTCGTTGCTCTTCGGGGCGCCGGGCGGTGGCGTGGCGGGCTACCTACATTTTGTTGAACCGGTAGGCGAAAGTGAGGAGCCCGTACTCCGTCTTCCCGCGCATCCGCGTTTCCTGCCACGTGTTGTTCCCGAAGCTTGTGTAATAATTCTTTTGGCTTCGGAGCAGGTCGAAGGCTTGCAGCCTGACGGTGGCCTGTTGCTTGAGGAATTTGTAGGACAGGCCCAGGTTCCACACGCACTCGTGCCCGTCGGCATCCCCCATTTGCATGCCTTTGCGGCAGGTCCAGTCGACGCGGGTGTCCACTTCCCAGTTGTGGGCGATGAAGAAGGTGGCTTTCCAGTCGGCGCGGTATTGGTGCAGTTTGTAGCCGGCCGTTCCGGCTGTGCGGCTGGAGCGGCGGTCGAACGTGTAGGATGCTTCCAGTTCGGTGGTCAGGTGGGCGTTGCCGTAGCTGGGCGTGAGGCCTATCTCCACGCCTTGGTTTTCAGAGATGCTTTTGGCAGCCTCCGTGTCGCCTTCGTATTGCACGAACTGCGCTGCGTGTTGGTAGCAGTAGGTGGCCGAGGTGCCCAGTGTCAGGTCGCCCAGGGTCGTGAAGCAGGACAGGTTGCCACTGAGGCCATAGTTGCCGTTGATGTTGTCCGGCATGGACTTTCGGGCACCCGTTTTCTGGTCGAACACGACGCGGTTGGTGGTGGCGTTGCGTGTGGTGAAGGCATTGAATCCGAGTTGCATCTGCTTCTTCAGCGTGACGAGCTGCATGCTGGCCCATGCCTTGTAGGGGCTTTTCAGGTTCGGGTTGCCGGTGCGGATGTTGAGCGGGTCGGAGTAGTCGGGGATGAAAATCAGTTGTTCGTCGTAGGGCATGTCCTTCGTGCCCGTGTACGACAGGGTGAGGCTGTTGCCTTCCCCGAAGTAGCTGGCAAAGTTGAGGCTCTGCTGGTGGAGCAGGGCCGTGTAGGTCTTTCGGGCCTGCAGTCCGTCGTCGCGGCCGGTGGACAGTTCCTTGCGGGTGGGCGAGAGGGAGAAGGTGGCATACAGGTGGCTGCGGTTCCACGACAAGACGAGGTTGGCCGCCAGCTTGTGCTTCAGGATGCCCTCCGTCACGATATAGCCCACCGTCTTGCGCGGGTCGAGCGACGCATACGGGTCCTGGAAGATGATCTGCATCTGGCGGCGCATCTTC
>ERZ779877.2772-NODE-2772-length-12327-cov-3.161506_pt1 | contig 12327 bp, 9 predicted proteins | sample MGYA00511556_ERZ779877 | MGnify/ENA primary metagenome ERZ779877 (study PRJEB29588, sample SAMEA2159338) | human gut metagenome | biome: human gut; feature: human-associated habitat; material: faeces | place: Denmark | collected 2008/2010 ...
GTTTTGTCAAAGACGGACAACTCACGATGTTTTAATTTATTTCGAACTCACGTTACTTTAACCTTTGTTTTTTTCAATTATAGGATTAAAGGTAGGAGATTTTTTACTTCTAAGTTTCAATCTATAAGATTTTTACTTTTGCAGCTCAAACTAACTGAAGCATACCGTAACGATTTTGTATTCAATTTTCACCGTATACTTCATTTTAAGACAGCCCCTTTTTATTTTCTCCCGTTTTGTTTTGAGGACTCAGCCTTTTTCCCGACATTTGCAAAATATGACCTTCGGGATAAAACTAATAATAATGAAACGGATTATCTTAATTACAGCGTGCTTATTACTATCGTTTTTCTTTCCGCTACAAGCCCAAATCTTTGAATACATCAACATGGAGAATGGACTCAGCAGTCGAAGAGTCTTATCTATACAGCAGGACAAACAAAACTATATATGGATTCTTACCCATAAAGGACTGGACCGATACAACGGAAAACAGTTCAAGCACTATCTGCTCCGTCATCAGAAGACAGCTATCAGTTTCTACCCGAATCTGAATTATCTCTATGCAGATAAAGACAGTAACATTTGGGAGGCTGGTAAAGACGGGCTTATATTCCGGTACGACGAACCCATGGATTCTTTTCAACTCGTCTTCGACTTCAAGACAAAGTATCCCGAAATGAAGAAGACTCCCATTTCCAACGTATATATGGATATGAAGTCTAATTTCTGGCTGTGCGCAGGTTCCAGACAGTATATATACAATCATTTTACAGGTAAAAGTTTTCAGCTGGTACCTGGCATTCAGGATAATATCGTCAGCATCACTCAGGCTGAAAGAAACAAATATTATCTTGCTTCCGAACACCGGCTATATGAGGCGCAACTCGTCAACGAACAATTGTCATCTATAAAGGCCATCAAGCTGGAGGATGTATACCTCATTGATTACATTTATTACAACAAGCCTTCCAAACAGCTAGTAGTCAACACACTGCTGGACAAGCTTTTTATATACGACACACAAAGCCAGCAAATCAGCAACACGGGCAATACTATGAGAGATATCGGCATAAACAAAATTATTCCGAGTAAAAAAGAGAAAAATGTACTGCTCATTGCAACAGATGGCGATGGAGTATACAAGCTAGACCTCAACCGGAAAACACTGGCTCATTTCCTACAGGAAGATACCCGCCGTCCTAATAAGATGAACGGCAGTATTGTCAAAGATATCTACATGGATAATGCCAACCGAATCTGGAATGTCATCTATCCCACCGGAATCACTATTTATACCGAAAAATATCCTGCGTACGAATGGTTCATGCACTCGGCCAATTATACAAACTCGCTAATAAATAACTGTATAAACGGCATTATGGAAGATTCTGAAGGTGACTCATGGTATGCTACAAGTGACGGAGTATGTTATTTTGATGTCAGTGAAAACAAATGGGTTAATTTCTATTCATCGCATACCCCCAATGCAGACCAGAGCGAAAACCATATCTTCATTTCTTTATGCGAAAGCAGTCCGGGTATCATCTTGGCAGGCGGCTACATGTCCGGCATCTACAAGATAGACAAGAAAAAACGTGAAGTAACATTCTTCCAGCAGAAAGACATCCGGCAGGGAGAAGGTCCCGATAAATATATCCGTAGCATTTATCGCGACAATGAAGGGTTTATCTGGATTGGAGGATTCTATCGCCTGAAGTCCTACAACCTCGCTACCAAAGAGATATGTGAGTACAACGTCGGGTATCCTATCACTTATATTACCCAGAAAGACGAACATTCTTTATGGGTAGGAACCATCAACGGACTCTTTGTCTTCGACAAGCAGAAGAATAAGGTCATGCCGTTTGATACAAATTTCGATATTCAATGTATCAATATGGTATACAATGATCCGTCGGGAAAATATTCTTATTTCGGAACTTATGGCAATGGACTCTTCATATATGATAACCACACCAAACAGGTTACCCGGTATTATGATGAAAACTGCGGCCTCATCAGTAACAACATTTACAGCATCGTGCCCGACCGGAACGGAAATCTTTATCTCGGTACAGAAAACGGACTATCTTTTTTCGACATCAAGGCCGATACATTTACCAACTGGACCAAAGAACAGGGATTACTGGCTGCCAGCTTTAATCCCAACGCGGCGATACGTACACGCGACGGTCACATGATTTTTGGAAGCAATGAAGGAGTCATCGTACTGCCCGACAGCATCCAGTTGCCAAGAACATTTACCAGCCAGATGATATTCTCCGACCTGAGTATCATGTACCGCACTGTACATCCGGGAGAAAAGGGCTCACCGCTCACACAACCGCTGAACCAGACTTCTCGTATAGAACTGGATTACGACCAGAATACATTCTCGATGAATGTTTCATCCATCAATTTCGATAATCCGTCCAATATCATGTACAGCTGGAAACTGGAGGGATTTTACGATCACTGGACTCCTCCCTCAAGAGACAATCTGATAAGGTACACCAACTTATCACCGGGCAATTACACCCTTCACGTCCGTGCCATCTTAATGGATAACCATTAGGTGCTGGAAGAGCGGGAAATACAGATTCTGATAGGCCGACCTATCTGGATGACATTCTGGGCATTTTTATTTTATGCTTTGATTATCGTCGGCATAAGCTATGCCATCATGCGATACCAGATGATACGCCGCGACAAACAAATATCGCAGGCCAAAATCAATTTCTTCATGCAGACGGCACACGACATACGTACTCCGCTGACTCTGATCAAAGCGCCTTTGGGGGAAATTCTGAAAAACGAGCAGTTAACGGAACAGGGAAATGCTAACCTGAACCTTGCCATTCAGAGTACGGACAATCTTTCCGAACTGGCAAACAACCTCATGAATTTCCAAAAAGAAGAACTGTATAGTTCTCTCATTCTGGTAACTCGACATGAACTGAACCAGTATATACAAAGCTATATGCAGCAATTCAAGGCTTATGCCGAGCAAAAGGGTATAGATTTTCAGTATCAAAGCGATTTCAGCAGTCTGGAAGTATGGATCGACCAGAACAAGATTGATTCTATCCTACAGAACCTGTTAAGCAATGCGTTGAAATATACGCCTAAGGGGGGAAGTGTAACCATAGAAGCCGGCCACAACAAAAGCCGCTGGACCCTGATTATAAAAGATACCGGCATCGGCATCCTGAAAGAGGATCAGAAAAAGTTATTCAAATTTCTGTTCCGGGGAAAGAATGCCACCAACCAACTGATAACAGGTTCCGGTGTAGGCATGCTGCTTACATACCGATTAATCAAGAACCATGAAGGCAAGATCAGCTTCACCAGTACGGAAAATGTAGGTACCACGTTCCAGCTGAGTTTCCCTATCCGGAGCGAACACTACCAGTACCGCAACGAGGAATACAACAGCAACGTAGCTCCAATGCTGCTGCAAGATGGCATTTCTCCTGTCATGCCGGTCGTGGAACAGCCTCTGGTAACTGCCCGTCCCGACAGCCCGCGCATCCTGATAGTGGAAGATAATGCCAGTCTTCGCCTCTTCCTGATGAAAAGCCTGTCGGACACCTATCAGGTAGAGGGAGCAGAAAACGGGCAGGAAGCCATCGACAAGATAAAAATCCAGCAGCCCGACCTGATCATATCGGACGTGATGATGTCTGTCATGGATGGAGAAACCATGTGCCGCACCCTGAAATCGGATATTGAAACCAGCCATATTCCGATTATACTGCTTACAGCTCTGGGAGATAAAAAAGATATCCTGCGCGGTTTGGAAACTAAAGCCGACATGTATATTGTCAAGCCATTCGACCTGATGGTGCTGAAGGCAAACATCAGCAACATCCTGGAGAACCGTGAAATCATACGCAAGAAGCTGCAACAAGCCTCGGTGAGCCCTGAAGCTCCAACCGAGGAGATAGCCATGCCGACCAATCTGGATAACGAATTTATGCAGAAAGTAACGACGCTGGTCAAGGAAAATCTGGGAAAAGACCTTACGGTAGATACCCTCTGTGCAGGAATGAACATGAGCCGTACCAGTTTTTACAATAAGATAAAGGCTTTGACAGGCATGGCTCCCAATGATTTCATACGGAATATACGCATGCAGGAAGCAGCTACTTTGCTCCGAAGCCAGAAATATACCGTAGCCGAAGTAGCCGACATGATGGGATTTGCCGATCCGAAGTATTTCACCGATACATTCAAGAAATTTTACGGCGTACCGCCCAGCATCTATAAGAAAAGTGAATAATGAACAATAATAAGAAACAATGAATTTTTACATCAAATCATTTCTGATCTTTACCCGAATCGGAGCCTTTACCATTGGCGGGGGATATGCCATGGTACCTCTGATAGAAAATGAACTGGTAGACAAGAGAAAATGGATTTCAAGAGAAGATTTTCTCGATTTAATGGCATTGGCCCAAACCGTTCCCGGAATTTTTGCTGTCAATATTGCTATCTTTATCGGATACAAACTGAAGAAATTCTGGGGAGCATTCTGGATGGCTTTAGGTACGATTCTTCCTTCTTTCGTCATCATGCTTGCCATAGCCCTGTTCTTCCAGCAATTCAAGCATATTCCGGCAGTAGAGAATATTTTCAAAGGCATCCGTCCGGCCGTAGTAGCATTGATTGCCGCACCGACATTCAAAATGGCAAAATCGGCCAAAATCAACCGGTATAATCTCTGGATTCCTTGTGTTTCTGCATTGCTTATCTGGCTGCTCGACTTCTCTCCTATCTATGTCATCATATTAAGTGGAGTGGGCGGCTATCTGTACGGACGATATAAAGACAAACAAAACGTAAACGAAGAAAATAAACAGTCATGATATTCTTACAACTATTCTATACATTTTTCAAGATCGGACTCTTCGGTTTCGGAGGAGGATACGCCATGATCTCCATGATTCAAGGAGAAGTCGTTACACGCCACGAGTGGCTCAGTTCCACAGAATTTACCGATATCATCGCTATCAGCCAGATGACTCCCGGACCTATCGGAATCAACTCGGCTACATACGTAGGATATTCGGCTGTTGTAAACGCGGGATACTCTCATGTTATCGGCATTTTAGGATCGGTCGTCGCTACCGTTTCGGTAGTACTGCCGTCATTTATCCTGATGGTATTGATCAGTAAGTTCTTTTTGAAATATCAGAAGCATCCGATCATCGCTTCCGTGTTCAAGGGTTTACGTCCGGGGGTAGTCGGACTGCTGGCAGCCGCTGCACTGGTTCTGATGAACGGAGAGAACTTCGGTACTTACAACTGGCAGATTCTGACGAGTATCTTACTTTTTGCCGGAACATTCATCGCCTCCTACCGCTACAAAGTCAATCCCATTCTCTTGATTGTAATCTGCGGTTTCATCGGCTTTATCACATTCGGTTATATTCTTACCCCACAATAATCTGAAAAGATTCCAAGTGTCGGCAGATATACTTTTCACCAAAGCCTCAGCATGTTTTCTTCCAGATATGAGATTCTGGTGAAAAGTTCATGCCGACATCTTTTTATTTTTTGTACAAATCCTGAAATTTTTTGTACAAAATTTCCAAAAACATGCCGACGTTTTTTCCGACTTTCGCCAATACATTGGGAAAGATTTTACCGTAGCCGAAGAAGATATTTCTTATGCCTGAATCGCCAGCATTGGAGAGATGAGCAAAGATTCAAAGGAAGAATAAATCTCGGAAGCCGTCCCGACCGTAAGTACCAACCGGTTCGCAGCCTGCACATCGAGCATCGGCAAGCCCGGTTTTTGGTCTGTTCCGGAACATTCCAGACACAAATACCCGTTACGGTTCATCGCGTTCTGTGTCCAGTGACGCAAGGTTTCATCCGAAGCATTCAGGTAAATACACTTGTTTCCTTTCACGGCAGGAGAATAAATGCCATGCATCGAATCGAAGCGAATATCTTCGTGCGGAAAAAGGTGATCCATCTTATGAGCCAGTATCAAGTCCTCAGTCACCCCGCAAGTCAATCCTTCTCCCTTCTTCATCAGCCACAATCTGTCACCAAGTACCAGTGCCTGCTCAATGTCGTGAGTAGACATCAGGATAGCACGCTGTTCTTCCGAAGCAAGCCGATGAAGCAACGTCATGATTTCAATGCGACTGACCACATCGAGAAAAGCGGTCGGTTCATCGAGCAATATCAACGGACACTCCTGCACCAGCGCTTTGGCTATCATTACTTTCTGACGCTCTCCGTCCGACAGTTCCGCCGTATATTTCGAAGCCTTGTCGTCTATGCCGACAGCCCGCAAAGCATGGTCGATTTTCTCATTATCTTCCCGGCTTAACCGTCCGAAGAATCCCGTATGCGGCTGGCGTCCCAAAGCTACCAGTTCATACACGGTCAGCCCTCCGGCTTGTGTCTTGTCTGTCAGGACTACACCGATGGTGCGCGAACGTTCCTTTTCCGAATAATGCTGCAAAGGCTTGCCCAGCAATTGCAAATCTCCTGCCAGTGAAGGTTGCGAAGCGGACAGGGTGCGGAGCAAAGTCGACTTTCCGGCCCCGTTTGCTCCAAGCAGACTGGTCAGTTCTCCCGGATAGAGTCCGAAAGAAAGGTGTTCGTGCACTTTCTTTTCTCCTTTGTGGGTACGATAACCTATGCACAGGTCTGTGGCGGTGATGACAGCTTGCTTTTCCATCAGTTGAAGTACTGGATTTTACGTTGGTTCACAATGACATAAATAATAATGGGCGCACCGATGACCGGAGTGACGGCATTCAGTGGAATGATACCTGCCTCGCCCGGCAGAATGCAGATGAAGTTGCAGAGCAGGGCAATGGCTCCTCCCGTCAGCATGGTGACAGGTAGCAGAGAGTTATGGTTGGAGGTTCCCAGCATGAGGCGGGCAATGTGCGGCACAGCCAGTCCGATAAAGGAAATCGGGCCGCAGAAAGCGGTAGTCGTCGCTGTCAGTAATCCGGTGGCGACAAGCAGCAGGTTACGTGTACGGCGGATGTTGATTCCCAGGTTTTCGGCATAGCGTGTTCCCAGCAGCAGGGCATTCAGAGGCTTTATCAGCAGTATGGTAATCAGCAGTCCCGCCATTGTGACCAAGGAGAAAAAGGGAAGCTGCTGCAAAGATACTCCTCCAAAGTTTCCCATTCCCCAAATCATGTAGGAATGCACCCCTTCTGCCGTGGAGAAAAAGTTGAGCAGGGAGATGGCAGATGAAGTGATATACCCTATCATGATACCTATAATGAGCAGCATGATGCTGTTTTTTATCAAAGTGGAGAAGAACAGGATGATTCCCATCACCAGCATGGAGCCTATGAATGCTCCGATAATGACGGACAGGAATCCGGATAAAGTGAATACTCCGGCAGTAATCGTACCTGCGCCTGCCAGCATGACCAAGGCAACTCCCAAACTGGCTCCCGAACTGATTCCCAGTATGGAAGGGTCGGCCAAAGGGTTATTGAATGTGGTTTGCAACATCAGTCCCGATGCTGCGAGTGCCATTCCGCAAAGGAGGGCGGTAATGGCTTGCGGCAGACGGGATTCCCAGACTATGAAACTCCAACTCGCCTTTTCTACTTCATTGCCTGTAAGGATATGCCACACCGCCTCGGCAGGGATGTTTACCGAACCGAACAACAGGTTGGCTCCTGTCAATGCAAGGATGAGAAGGAGCAGTATGATACCGTATTTTGTTCCTTTGTTATTCATTGATACTGTTTGGGGGTACGCCCACTGTAGGGAGTGTGTCAAAACTAACCCGGCCTATCCTATCGTCAGCTGTAGGGGCAGCATTATCCACGTTTTGACATAACCCTACGGTGATTTACTCCGCTAATTTAGTGAAATATTTTAATTCATACCCTTCTAAAAGCGTAGGATGGAATATTTTTATCAAATCTTTCAGTAATCGGTCGGGATGGAAAGGGGAATCTTCGTAAAAGTCTACCTTCCCTGTGTTGCATCCATAAATGTTGCGTTCCTTGAATGCACGGAAACCGGTGTATGGAGCATAGTCCTGCTCCAATTCCTTATAAGTCTTGTCAATGGCCTGATTATATTTGATGAGCCAGAAATCTGCATTCTGACCTTTGTCAAACACGGTTTCGAAGGCTAGGGGAACAGAACCGCTATGCTCGTCATCGGCAAACACATAATTGGCTCCGGCATCCGCATAGATGCGTGCAGAGGTGCTTTTACCTCCCGGAACATACCAAGCCGAACCGTTTTTCAGTTCGCTGATAACGCTCGGTGCAGATGAAAGGGGAGCAACCAATGCTTTCAGCTCATTATAGTTTTTTTCCACCTCGGCAAACAAACTGTCCGCTTTTTGTGCCTCACCGAACAGAAGGCCGTAGAAGCGCATCCATTCGGCACGTCCCAATGCCGAAGTTTCCATGTAGTCTGCACATTCGATAATGGGGATGTTGAGTTTTTCCACCCGTCCGTATCCGCCACTGTTCTCGAAAGGGGAGAGCATAATGGCATCGGGGTGCAGGTCGATTATCTTTTCTATATCCGGGTTCATTCCATTCCCTACATCGGCGATGCTTCCTGTGCGGCAGCCATCCTGCACTTCTTGCAGTTTGATATACTTCAAATCGCAGACTCCTCCAATACTTTTCAAAGCACCAATCTGGTTGAGCAATCCGCAATGTACGGATGAGTAAACAACGGCCTTGCTCAATGGCGTGCGGACAAGTGTCCCTTCCGGCAAGTCGGCAGGCAGGGACTTTTCTTTGTCAACCAAGACATAGGTATGCAGTATCCGGGTCGTATCCCATGGATTGCGCAGACGGGCAATGGTATAGTCTTCGGTTGCAGACAGATTGAGGTTTTCTGCATAACGCAAAGGGATTGCTTTTTCTGCTTCTATTACAGAAGCAGTCTTGCTTCTTCCGCCGCAGGAGGAAAAAAGCAAGACTGAAAGCATCAGGTGAATAAAGAGAGAAAATTGTTTCATTGGTTAGTCAATAAATACGGCTGCTCTAGGACTTACACCACCGCTCTCGAATTTTTCAATAAAAGTACCGTCTTTCTTGAAACGATATATATCTCCGTTAGTATTATAATCGGTAGTACCGACATAAAAATCTCCATTTTCAGGATTGATACTCAACATATAAAAGATACGAGTCTTGAGTTCTTCTGGCATTTGTAAAAAACTAGTTTCTTCTTTTTTGTTGGTTTTAGCATTATAAGAATATAATGTATGGTTGGATGTATTTGTATTATAGTCTGTTTCTGAATAGATAACATATACCACATCATTATATTCAGCCATTAATGTGCCCGGTCCAATTTTTTTGTAGGTTTTGTTTTCTTTGTCATAGATTGCTACAGTATAGTCATAATCAGGGTACGGACCACCATATCCTTGGATGAAAATTTTGTCATTAGCTTCTAGTATCCTATCCGGATTCTGGAAAATTTCCACATGCTCTGCTGTATCAAAAGTCTTGATATCAATGATAGACAAACGATTGTCATATCCGAAACCGGAGTTTACCAGATATAGTTTGCCATCTTCTTCAATAATATGCTCGGGATTTTGTCCTACAGCTACCATCTTTTCAAAAGTTAATGTGTTAGCATCCAAACGGGCTACATTACCACTGCTTAAAGTAACGTAAAGTTTTCCGTCTTCAGCAGCCATATAGCGAGGCTGTCCTTGCTCGTCTGTAAAGCTATAACGCGCTTGTTCTACACAAGCTTCATTCAGTTTGCATACATATTTAGAGCCATACATGGATACATAAATATTATTATTATATTTTATCATATCTTGTCCTGTATCTCCTAGTTTGGCTTCATTTTGCTTATAGAAAATGTCATCTATTACATTGTTTCTTTTATCGGGATCATAGTATGTGATGCCGGCATTGTTCTTTTGATAAGAACCTTCATTCAAAATGTAGACACGATTTTCAGGCAATTCCACCTTCGAACCTTCATCGTTTTTTTTGCTGTCATCGTCATCATCACTACATGAGGTGAATGAAACACCCAGCATTAACATACACAGTGTTCCAAAAAATAAGCTTCTTAGTTTCATAATTAATTTTTAAAAGTTAGACATTTATATTGTTTAAAATCTTAATACTCCCGTTATGCGCCAGGAACGTCCGGGCATGGGATAATATTTGATAACATCATATTGCTTGTCAGTGAGATTGATAACTTCTGCCTGAAGGCGGAGGTGACAGCCTTTCATTGTAAATTCCCGCCATAAAGTGGCTGTGTGTTCTACATAACCGTCTATCTTATTCACCGGTATATTCTGTGCCATATAGTAGCGTTCGCTGACCCCTGTCAGGCTGTAACCCACATTAATCCAAGGAGTTTCGATGGTGGTCGAAGCATTGCCGCTATGCTGAGGCGTATAGGGCAGCTGGTCTTTATAATTCTTGGCATCGGGATTTGTCATATCTATGGCTTTTTGCCAGGAATAATTGCCGCTTAATCCTACGTTTATGTTAGGGCAGACAGGTATGGAAGTAGCCATTGTCGCATCAAGGCCGGTGATATGTACCGTGCCGTAATTCTGCATTTTCCATACATAAGTACTGGGAAAGGCGACTATTTTATCGGTTACTTCATTATAATATCCGTCAAGAGTGATAGAAAGGAAATCGGTAAACGAAAACGGCTTGCCGTTCCAAGTGACACCTATATTGTATTCGCGTGCCTTTTCCGGGCGTAAGGAGGTATTTCCTATGCGTAGATAATAAAGGTCATTGAAGGTAGGTACGCGGAACGTATTCTTATACATTGCGCGGACGTATAATTGTTCTTCTTTCCATGGCTGAATGGAAACGGACAGGGTGGGCGACAGGCGTTTCCGGTCGTCGGGAGTATTCCCTGCTTTTACTTCTTCCGTAATGAAAGTCCCCACCAATGTGCCCGATAGCTTGATACGTCCCCATTGGTAACGTGCATTGAGGGCTGTGAGCGAGGAATATCTCACCGGGTTGGGGCTGTCGTTGATATTGGTGTGAAGGGTATTGATGAATCCATCCTGCGCGAGCGATAATTCCAGACCTTTGACGGGCTGATAAAGCACGGCGGCGGACAGATAATATTCGTCCTGACGGTTGATGTCGGTCTGCTTTCCGTTTTCATACTTCACGTCTGTATCTTCGTATTTGTTCCAAGAATGGTTGAACTTGGCTTGCGCCTGCAAAGTCCATTTGGGGGAGAAGGTTTTCTTATAACGGGCTTGGGTGAAGAAATTCTCGTCCCACAAACGTTCTTCTGCCTTCGGGTTGTATAGAATGACAGCACCGGGCAGTCCGCGTTCGGAATAAAAATAATAGGCTTTCACATCCAGTGTACTTTCGTCATGGAAAGTATGAAACAGATTCGCCTCTCCCTGCCATGTATGAATATCCGAATTGTTTCTTTTCTCTTGAGTGATGTATTTTCCGTTTTCCAATGTGAAGGGATAATTACCGTCGGCACGTATAAAGGAAGCATCGACTGACAGACCGGTGTGTTCTCCCAGCTTCTGCCATCTGCGTATGGATGGGGCTATGTAGCCAAAGGCTCCTCCCCGGATTTGTATTTGTGACAGGGAGGATTTCCCATTTTCGAAGACGGGTTTCTCCGTTTCAATGCTGAGTACTCCTGCCGAAGCATACAGACGGGCCGGTTGCAGCAGATTCTCATCTTGTCCGATTGCCAATGAAAGAGAGGATACATTGTCGAGGGAGAAACGCCCGATATCGATTTGTCCTGCCTGACTGTTGCTGACGACTACTCCATCGTAGCTGACTGCTGTGTGTGCAGCTCCTAAATTGCGGATGGAAACGGTCTTCAGACCGCCTATGCCTCCGTAATCACGGACGTTGGTTCCGGCAAAACGCCTTACGGCATCTGCCATATTCTGTAACCCCAAGTTCTTTATATCTTCCTTGTTGATAAGTTGTACAGGGCTGCCGGTTGTTACTTTGGCAGGCGGACGTCTTGCCGTAACCGTAACTTCGTCTATTTTATGCACTTTCCCGGTAATGGAATCTCCTTTCTCCTGTGCCTGTATTTCAAGCGGCAATAGGAGAAAGCTGCAAAGCAGACAAAGCCATAGCTTATAAGCCTGGTTATTTCCTTTCATTTAAAAAAACATATTAATGAATAAATACCGCATTCTTACCGCTGCTCTTTCCTCGAAAGCGACGGTCGATGACTTTACGTTTTGCAGGTCTTCTGACTTACTCCTGTTTACTTGCCTTCCCACCTTATTATATATACAGGCAGTGGCGTGAGTGGATAAGTAAACCTATCCCCTTATAGAGGTAGATGGAGCTT
>ERZ779877.2776-NODE-2776-length-12313-cov-4.052292_pt1 | contig 12313 bp, 8 predicted proteins | sample MGYA00511556_ERZ779877 | MGnify/ENA primary metagenome ERZ779877 (study PRJEB29588, sample SAMEA2159338) | human gut metagenome | biome: human gut; feature: human-associated habitat; material: faeces | place: Denmark | collected 2008/2010 ...
CCCAATCCAAGGAGCCGGTTGAGTGCCAAATACACCTTCTCTATAAGCGGTCCACAAATCAAGAGCGGTTCCCATTGCTTCTTCTGTTCTGTTATTAAAATTGTTGCCAAAAGATGGACCAACTTGGCTTTTGAACTCAATCGCAATAACTAATTCACCGTTGTCAACAACAAGTAAATCCCATTTTTTGTTGGGGCGAAAATATCCAGGAAGTTCTAAATCCGAATTAATAATCGCCAACAAACTAAAACAGCACAATATTCCATATAAGTATGAATATCCGCTTGTGCTTTCTACCGGGGTAACCGTCCATCCTGATTTTACCTGCCTCAATATTAATACCCGTCAAGAATTCATATGGGAACACTTCGGCATTATGGGAGATTCTGATTATATGAACAAAACATTAAAGAAGATTAACGATTACGCTAAATCCGGTTATGTATTAGGCAGGAACTTTATTGCCACCTTCGAATCTTCTTCTATTCCTCTCAATTCCAATACCGTTGATATTAATATTAATGAATATCTTTTATAGTCAATGAAGCTTTAATGGTGCAATTCTTTCACACAACACCTACTCAATTAACCAAAGTTGTTAATTGAGTAGATGTTTTTTGCTCCCCCAAAAATCAACTAGCAACTTGAAAAGCACACTAATCTTAGTAATATATGCTATATAGTAGGTCTTTTTCCCACCATCTCATCTCCCAGCTAATAAATTCCAACGATTTTCTATAAAAAAGACCTACCAACATCCTTATAAAAAGCATGTTAGTAGGTCTTCTCCAATATCTAATTCAAATCTCACCAGAAATATGCCTACTCAACTCTTGAAAACAACATAATTAGTAGGTCTTCTCCATTAATGTTCATTCGGATGATAAGTATCAACCACCTTCTTCAGTGATTCTCTTATATTACCAGTTTCTGAATAAGCTTCTTCCTTAAGCTTCTCAAGGTTATCAAAGAAATTCTCTTTATCAAACTCAATTGGTTTTCCAATGTGGATAAGCTTGTTATCTGTCTCCTGAAGACCTTCTTCTTTCATAAGAAGCTCTTCGTAGAGCTTTTCGCCAGGACGGAGTCCTGTGTATTTAATTTCCATGTTGACGCCAAGTGTATAACCTGACAGTCTGATAAGGTTCTTTGCGAGATCATCAATCTTAACAGGCTCACCCATATCAAGAATGAATATCTCTCCACCTTTGGCATATGCACCTGCCTGAAGAACAAGTGAAACCGCCTCGGGTATAGTCATGAAATATCTTATAATATTAGGATCTGTAACCGTAACCGGTCCACCAGCCTCAATCTGTCTCTTAAAAAGAGGAATGACTGAACCGTTACTTCCAAGTACATTACCGAATCTTACAGCAACGAAATCTGTCTTGGATATCTCGTTATACGTCTGAACAATCATCTCACAGATACGCTTTGTTGCTCCCATTACATTAGTTGGATTAACAGCCTTATCTGTACTTATCATAACAAACTTCTTAACCCCATACTTATCAGCCATCCTTGCAACATTCCATGTACCGACAACATTATTCTTAACAGCCTCATCAGGACTGACTTCCATAAGCGGTACATGCTTATGTGCTGCTGCATGATATACAATATCTGGCTTATACTGTGCAAATACGCTTTCAAGTCTTGAAACATTTCTTATCGAACCAATAAGAGTAACAACATTGGCATCAGGATAATTAATCTTTAATTCCTGCTGAATATCATAGGCATTATTCTCATATATATCAAATATAATGAGCTGCTTAGGCTTGTGGCTTACAAGCTGACGGCAAAGCTCTGAACCAATAGAACCGCCACCACCTGTTACCATAATGACCTTATCCTTAACATAACCCATGATAGATTCAATATCTACTTCAATCGGATCTCTTCCAAGAAGATCAAGCACATCTACATTTCGAATAGAATCAACATTAACCTCTCCATCTACCATCTGATATACGCCTGGCAGAATCTTAAGAGTACAATCTGTCTCTTTACAAATGTTCAATATATCCCTTTTAACTTCATTAGATGCTGATGGGATTGCAAATATAATCTCATCAATATCATACAGCTTTGCTGCTTCCTTAATCTTATCCCTTGTTCCTATAACCTTGACGCCTCGTATGTATTTGCCTACCTTGCGGCGGTCGTCATCAATAATACAGGCAATATTAGAATTAGCAAGATAACTTGAACTCTGTATTTCTCTCATAATGACATTGGTTGCCTCTCCTGCACCTATAATCATTACATTGTTGGAAGTCTTAATATTTCTGTATTTGTTAAGCACAGTTCTTATCATTCTGTACATAAAACGACTTGCACATATTGCAATAATAAGGTATATTGCCGCATTAAAATAGCAGCTTCTAGGAAGCATATTACCCACCATCTTATTACTTAAGAAATGTACCACTTCTACAGTAATACATGCTTCAGCAATCCTGTACACCTCAGCTATACTCGCATACTGCCACAGACTGTGATATAATCTGAACACCCAGAATATAAGCAGCGATATTATTGTATAGAACAGCATATTGTCTACATAATTGTTAATATATTGAGGTTCAATAGATACAATACCTACATCAAATCTCATAATAAGCGACAGATATACACATGCATTCAGTAAAAATGTATCTGTTAAAAACAAGAAAAATCTTCTTACCAGAAGCTGTATTCTGTCCTTTTTAGTTTCACCCATCATCAGTTCCTCGTTTCTTTAGCAGGCTTTTTAGCTGCTAACCCACATACTGTACCAATTCCATAAGAAATATGCAACAGAAAAAATAAAAATGGCAATGCAAAACATGTTTTATTGCGCTCCTTCTTTGCTCCTATTACTGCAACAATCGACATAACTACTGCCAACAGCCAGTATGCTCCCCACATAAGTCCTGTAAGTCCATATACAATACGCGAAAAAATCGACTTCACAGCAAGCAGCTTACATGACACACTTGCAACTGTTGTAACAATAATAGCCATGACAAAAGCCCATGGAACAAAATGATATATAGAAAGGCATCCTGGACATACCTTGCTTGTCTTTCCTATCCAGTAGCCGTTAGCATACTTCTGCTTAAGCATTGCCTTAAGACTGCTTCTTGTATACTGGTATGATATTATATCAGGGTCAAAGCACAGCTTATATCCAGCTTTTCTCATTCTATAATGAATTTCATTATCTTCTGTACGCACAAGTTCCTCATTAAAGAAACCAACCTTTTCAAATACTTCTCTTCTATATGCTGCGTGAAATAACGATTTAACATAAGTCTTTCCAGGATTATTCCTGTATGAAGCAATGCTTGAACCAAACATACTGCTCTCTGCAAGAAGAAGTGTCTCCTTAAATGGAGTTGGCTTGTCTATTATGTTAGGTCTTTGTCCACCACATATATATTCGCCTGTTTCAAGCACCCTCACATTCTTACTGACAAAATCCTCTGGAATTACAGCGTGTGCATCTACCTTTATTATCGCATCACCCTTATATTCCCTCAATGCAACGTTCCAGCCTGATGGAAGTGTCTTTTTAGGATTGTCAAGCACTACAACCCTTCTGAATTCATCTTTATTATCAAGTGCAAATTCACACATAAGTGCTCTTGTATTATCAGTTGATGCTCCGTCTACAAGCACAACCTCCATATTGTTATGGTCATAATCCTGATTTTTAATACATTCTAATATTCCATTAATATTCTGTTCCTCGTTATATGCAATAACACACATAGTAATAAGCATATCAGACATTTATTATCTCCTTCTACTCTTTGTCACTGAAAGCCTCTCGCTTCCAACAACAGATTCAAATGTATCCCAAAGCACCCTGCAATCCTCTGCAAAACCAAACTTTCTTAATGCCTCAAGATTATACTTCATCTTCGCAGGAAGTACTTCCTCAACATACGCTTTATCCGGATTGGCGGCATTGCCTAATATTTTATCTTCATCTTTATAAGCTATGCTTGTTCTTGATGTAAGCCCAGCCGGCAAAAGCAGTGTTGCATACATTTCTTTAGAATACTGCTTTACATACTCAGACACTTCCGGTCTTGTGCCGACAAGTGTCATATCTCCTGCAAGAATGTTAAATAACTGTGGGAATTCATCAGCTCTTATCTTTCTTAAAAGCTTTCCCATTCTTGTTATTCTTCTGTCATTATCCACAGTCACAGAAGCACCAAGCTCATTAGCATTAACAACCATTGTCCTGAACTTGTATATCTTAAATATTCTTCCATACTGTGTAACTCTTTCCTGTCTGAAAAATACAGGTCCTCTTGAATCACATTTTATAAGTATTGCAATTATTAACATCGGCAATGCAAGCACAGCAAGCATTATTGATGCAACTACGATATCAAATAATCTCTTCACCATTAAAGAAGCTCTACGTTTATTAACTATATTGTAATATTTTCTTACTTCCCTTGTTCTCATAAACTTTGGAAGCTCATTCCATTTTCTAAGCTGCATACCAACCTCTTTTCTGCCAGTCTGTTAAACCTGTTATTTAAGGCTGTTAAAATTCTCTATAACATATTCTATCTGTTCATCTGTAAGATTAGTATGAAGTGGAAGTGTGACTTCATTGTGATACATTTCAAAAGATTTTGGGAAATCTTTTATATCAAAGCCAAGCTGCTTATATGCTGTGTGCATAGGAAGCGGCTTGAAATGTACATTCGTTGCAATTCCTGCTTCTGCCATTCTTATTATAAACTGGTTTCTGTCTTCTACATCTCTTCCAAGGAGTCTTGTAAGAAACAGATGTCCACTTGATGAATATTCATCTGTATAATGGCACAGGCACTCAACATCATCTGCCTTAATACCCTCTGTATACATATTAATCATCTGCTTTCTTCTTGCAAGCATCCCCTCATATCTTGTCATCTGAGCAAGACCTATGGCGGCTGTTATATCTGTCATATTACACTTATAAAGTGGTGCAATAATGTCATATTCCCACGCACCAAGCTTAGTCTTTGCAAGTGCATCCTTTGACTGTCCGTGAAGGCTCATAAGCATAATCTTTTTGTATATTTCTTCATCGTCTATTCCGTCAAGTTCTCTCCATACAAGGCCTCCACCTTCACCTGTTGTAAAGTTCTTAACAGCATGGAAAGAAAATGATGTAAAGTCCGCACATTGTCCGCTCTTATGTCCATTTCTTGACGCACCATATCCGTGTGCCGAATCAGCAAGTATAAGAACTCTTCCAAGTGCCTCCTGATAAGCATTAGCCGGCTTAAATAAAGCCTTCTTGCTCTCAAGTATTGCCCTTATCTTATCATAATCGACCATTACACCAGCTATATCCACTGGAATAACTGCCTTGGTCTTCTCTGTTATGGCTGCTTCAAGCTCATCATAATCAAGATGATAAGTTCCCTCCTGCACATCAATAAGCTTTAAAGTTGCACCAACGTGGCATACAACACTTGCTGATGCTGTATATGTGTATGCCGGAACTATTACCTCATCTCCCGCTCCAATTCCGAATAATCTAAGAGCCGTCTCCATACACGCTGTAGCTGAATTAAGACACGCACCTCTCTTAGTGCCAGTGAACTCTGCCATCTGTCTTTCTAATTCCTTGGTTCTTGGACCTGTTGTAATCCAGCCCGACCTTAATGCTTCGCTTACTGCTTCAATTTCCTTTTCTGATATATCTGGTGGTGAAAATGGTATATTCATCTTTTTTGTCATTATTATCCTTCTGCCTCTTTTCTATACATTCTGCATAATCTAATTAGAAGATGTGGCTGTAGGCGTTGTTACCGTTGGCGTCTGTACAGTCGCAGTCTCACTTGTCTTTGTCATATCCGGAAACGCATATGTCATATCACCTGCTGTATTAGGTATTGATATAGTATAGCTTACTGTATTATACCCAGATTGTGACAATGTTATAGTCTTGTTGCCACTTGATTTGCTAAATGAGCAGGGAACAACACCTATGTATACACTATCTACATACAAAGCCGCTCCTGATGGTGCTGTTATATTAACACTATAACCATTAGTAAGGCTCGCTGATGTCGTCTTTGCTGTTGTTGACGAGCTTGTACTTGTCATATCAATAACCTTAGTCTTGTAATCTGAATTAACCGTAAATGTCTCTGTATAAGTTTCATAATGGTTAGCCTGTAATGTAAGTGTATGAGAACCATATGTTAATGACACAGGCTTTGAGTAATCAACTTCACTTCCATCTATTGCCATAATTGCATTCTCTGGTGTAACTGAGAAGTTGATTGCACCCTTTTTAGCTGAAAGCTGCTTATATTCTGAGAAATCAAGCGTTGAAGTCGCATCTTTCTTAATAGTTACTTTCTTGGTTGCTGTCATATCTGCACTCTGAAGCTCAACATCATAAGTACCAACTCCGACAGTAAGCATCATATCCTGTGTAACACCATACAAAAGACTGCTTCCTAATGTCACATAACCACCTACAAATGCATCTATTCCTGTCAGTTCCAGATATCCGTGCCCATTATCAACCGATATTGAGTACAGCTTATCATCAATTCCTCTTAACGTAAGTTCATCTTCCTTTACAATCTGTGCAATGCTTATAAGATTACCTCCAGAGGTTACTACCGTATAATCCCTGTAATTAAGCGTAGTCTGTCCAATCACCACACTCTTAGAGCTTTCATCAAGCTCTATATCCGTAACTGATGTCCTGCTCCACGCATTCTTTGAACCATATATCTTGGTTGCCTTGCCATATTTGTTGCAGTATACATCATATATCTCTCCGGGCTGTATCAATGTCGCCGCCTTAAGCTTTCCATAAGCATCCTGTATATCAGTACCACCTGTATACATTACTGAATATTCCGTTCCAGTTTCAACATCAATAAAATGTATATTCTTAAGCGTGGTATCTATTGACGATACTATCCCCACTAGTGTTGCATTGTCACTGTTCTTGGCTATGTCTGTTACATTGCCCTTTTTCTTCGCTGGTGTAATTGAACTGCCCGGTACAATCGCTCCGTTACTTCCCGATGTTCCACAACCTGTCTGGCATATTATCATAATGGCAGTCATTATAATAACTGCCATTCTCTTTACAACCGAATATGGCTTAACTATGTTAAACAGATGTGTCCTGCTTCTTGTAATACCACTTTCGTTCTTTGTTCTATTAGCTTTATTATATATAAATGTATGTTTCATTCCCTGTATCCTGATTATAATCGTTTATTGGCTATACCTATGGGAATTTTACCACACACAGCATATTTTATCAATTAATTCTCTTCTTCTTTCATTCTGCTCAATAACCTTCCTTAGTTTATCTACATTTTTATCTGGAATCCACGATTTATTACTATTAATATACTGGTTAATTATCTTCCAGAATTTCTCCGGATATGACAAAAGTGTCATAAGAAGTTCAAGCTCATTATCATCAAGAGGACATATTCTGTCATATTCATCAAGAAGCCTGTAGAACACACTATTTTCCCAGTTATACTTCTCCATAACTTTTCTTATGAACTGGTACAAATCACTAATCTGGCACTCATTCTTATATCTGTCAAAATTAACAACATAAGTATCCTTTCCACCGATAAGCACATTATGGTAAGTATAGCTTCCATGCGAAATCTCTCCATTAACCGCCGCATCTAGAAGCCTCTCATCAAATCTTTCGTCCATAAGCCTCTCGCTTGCATTGCACGCCTCCTCATAATAGTCACCGATATGCTTAAATGCCAGCTGCTCAAATGTCTGTCTGCCTTTTTTCTGCTTAAGATAATTGTATGCTTTCTTTAATTCCCTTGTGTGCTTCACATATGTCTTTCTTAGTGCTGTTTCCTTCCTGTTCTGGCATGCCTTAAGCTCTGCCTGTGCATACTCCTTGTACTCTGTCTCACCACATGGATTAATCTTAAGCTCGCTTCCAGCCTCCCTTAACGCCATATGAAGATACGCCATCATACTCACCGCTCTGCACATATCCCCCATATCCTTTACATCACTTTCCTTCGCATCAAACCAGTCTTTTAAAATATATCTTCTGCCGTCCTCATCCTGCGACACAAGCTGTCCCTCATTATTTCTTACATATGTATCTGTATTGCCAAATCCCGCTGATTTTAATATCTGTGTAATATTATTCTCCCTCTCATAATACTTGTCAGGCTTCTCACACTGGGTAAAAAGCTTATACCCCTGTCCAGTTGCAATAATAATACCGCCCCTGCCTCTTATCATACGGTTAATGCTGATATTATATTGTTCTAACACCTTTTCTGATTTCTCATTCACGAATATACCCTCCAATCCAACTAGGCCTACTTATCATATGCATGTGTTCAATAAAAAATGCTTTGCCATTCAGTGACAAACATAGTTTTTTTTGTTAAAATTATGGGCAGTAATAATGCGAACTATTGCAAATTTTATATAGCCAAATAACAGATTTAAAGATTTAAAAATGAAATCAAAATAATAATTTAAAGATTGGTAATTAAGTATGGATTATAGTAATTTTAAAATTGATATGCCTAATGACGTTGAATTTATAATCAACACAATTAAAAGCCACGGCCATCAGGCTTATGCTGTAGGTGGCTGTGTCCGCGATTCTATTATGGGACTCACTCCTAATGACTGGGATATAACAACCTCTGCACTCCCTTCCGATATCAAAGAATATTTCAACAAGACAATTGATACCGGAATTGAACACGGCACAGTAACAGTTATGTTGCACAATGTTGGATATGAGGTTACAACCTACAGAATTGACGGCGAGTACAAAGACGGCAGACACCCATCTTCTGTTGAATTCTCCGACAGGCTGACAGACGATTTATGCAGACGTGATTTTACAATAAATGCTATGGCTTACAATAATATAACTGGGCTTGTCGATGAATATGGCGGAATAGACGATATTAATAACCGCATAATAAAATGCGTTGGCAACCCAATTGAGCGTTTTACAGAAGATGCTTTAAGAATGATGAGAGCCATAAGATTTTCTGCACAGCTTGGCTTTACCATTGAACCGGATACATTTAAGGCTATTGAAAAGCTTAACCGCAATATAGATAAAGTCAGTATGGAACGTGTATGCGTAGAACTTAAGAAGACTCTTTTATCAGATAACCCTGATTATTGCAGTCTTTATGCAACAACAGGTCTTTTTAATAATATTCTGCCTGTAATAGCAGATAATCTTACCGGCAGATATGCCAAGAAGCTGCTTCTTACCTGCAAATATACTGATAATGAGCTTCCACTTAGATTAGCCGCAATTCTTTTTGTATGCTCACCTGATGAGGCAAGAACAGCTTTAAGAAATCTTAGAATGGATAACAAGACTATTGATACTGTTGTAAAGATATTAACATACACCCCGCTTCACATTGATGAAACTGAACCTGCTGTAAGGGAAGCACTTCATCAGTGTGGACGTGACATTTTTATGTTAGTAATAAGATTACAGCGTGCTTCTATTAAAGCAAGTGAAGAGATTACATTTATAAGTAACCCTGCCAAGTATAACCATCTGAATAAATTACAGCGTATGGCAGATGATATACTTGAAAGAGGTGACTGCTTTACAATAAAAGACCTTGATATAACAGGAGTTGACCTTATCGAATATGGTCTTAAGGGTGCAGAAATCGGCAATACACTTAATACACTGCTTGATATTGTAATTGAGAACCCTAAGCTTAATGATAAGGCTACTTTAATTGCACTTCTTGATAATTTAAAGTAGTCATATGTGCACCAATCACAGGTGCTTTCCTAATACATAAAAAGGCTCAGCCCTAGCTGCTGGAATTATCCATCAGCTTGAGGCTGAGCTTTTTATATGACAAATATTTTTGATATTCTGTATATAGCACAACAGTTTCCTGCACTATTTTAAAATGCTGCATTTTTAAACACTATGTTATCTTAAAACATCGTATTTATCAGACAACTATCGCTTATATTAATACTTCATATAATCCTTAATAACATTATGGTCTTTAAGAACCTTTTCAATTACAGTTCCCTTTATCCTTCTAAGTAGTGGTTTCTTAATGTTATCAAGCACGCCAGGAAGTTCTATTTCAAGAGGTGACTTGCCGTCCATAAGCTTAACTGAAGCATCTAAGAGATCTCTTACATCATATACGCTTCCCCATACTTCTGGAACGCCCCTGTCTACGCCAAGAAGTCCGTATACAGCCTCCATAGCTGTTCTTACTGAATATTCTGTTGTGAATATAGTATCTCTTGGTGTCTCAGCAAACTGTCCAAGGAATGCAAAGTTCACACAGCCATCTGGTATAACGTCTGGTCTGTCACCTTTTCTTCTTGGCATAAAGAATGCTGTGATATAAGGCATCATCGTAGGTGTTGTATTGCAGTGGTTCTTAGCAAGTTCATCTATTTCATCTACTGGTATTCCAATATGGTATAACCACTCTGCTGTAATCTCTTGACCAGTACACTCTTTCATAGGCTTCTTGACATAATCACCAGCTACATCTGTAAATAAGCTGTATACCCATACGCATACTTCATCTTTCTTCTGTTCCTTGAACTGTCCCTGTCTGTTAATTGTCCAGCTAAGAAGCCAGCTTGAATCCTTACAGCTTACGATACCGCCTGTAACAACATTTCCTGTTCTAGGGTCTCTTTTACATATCTTCTTAATATGATCGATAATCTTTTCATCACTTGTTGTAACTGTAGCTGACTCCCAGTTAGACTTAGATACATTGCCACAGAACTTTTCTGGGTGTCCAAATGATGGATCCTGCTTTGCAATATTCTTCCAAAGACTCCAGCAGCCGCTTGTTCTTACCTCTGCATCTCCTACAGGTGCGTGAGTATGGTCACCATAGATTGTACTCTCTGTACAGCTTCCGTTAGTTACAAACACAAGGTCATTCTCTGTAAGCTCAATTGTTTCTTCCTTACCCTTGACATTGCACTCTATTGTCCTGGCAATCTTCTTGCCATCCTTGAACTCAAATATAACATTTTCCACCCTTGTATTGAACTGGAACTTAACACCTGCTGCCTCAAGATACTTCTGCATAGGCAGGATAAGTGATTCATACTGGTTATACTTAGTGAATTTGAGTGCTGAGAAATCTGGAAGTCCGCCTATATGATGAATAAATCTCTGGATATAAAGCTTCATCTCTAACGCACTGTGCCAGTTCTCAAATGCAAACATTGTTCTCCAGTAGAGCCAGAAATCCGAGTCAAACACTTCTTCATCAAAGAAATCCTCAATCTTCTTGTCATACAAATCTTCATCTTTAGTGAAGAACAATTTCATTATCTCCATACAGCCCTTCTGGCTTAAATTGAATTTGCCATCTGTATGTGCATCTTCACCCTGATTAACTGTTGCCCTGCAAAGTGAATAGTTAGGGTCGTGCTTATTAAGCCAATAATACTCATCAAGCACTGATGCACCCGGCTTCTCTAATGATGGAATACTTCTGAACAAATCCCAAAGGCACTCAAAATGATTCTCCATCTCTCTACCGCCACGCATTACATACCCTCTTGTTGGATCATTAATGCCATCGCACGCACCACCAGCTATATCCATAGCTTCAAGAATGTGAATATGGCTTCCCTTCATCTGTCCATCTCTTACAAGGAAACAAGCTGCTGCAAGTGAGGCAAGTCCGCTACCTACAATATATGCTGACTTAGCATCAACGCCCTCTGGCTTTTCTGGTCTTGCAAATGCTTCATAATTACCATTTGAGTAATATATACCCTTGCTGTTCTTATCATATTTACCACGCTCAGTATTTCTGTACTGCTCGTATTCTTTCTTCTGTATTTCTTTTATCTCTTTCTTCTCTGTACCGTTCTTATTCTTTGCATTAATAGCCGCAACTCCTGCTCCTACTGCAAGGAGTGCTGCTCCCGCCTTTAATGTCCTGCTTCCGATTGACTTCTTACTCATAAGCTTCTCCTTTCACATATCTGCTGACCTGCAATCAACAATGTCCATAATTCTCATAGCTACTCTTCTTTACAGGAGTTTCACTCCATATCTTATCAGCATATGGCTTCCACGCATTGGCATATGGAACACATTTGCTGCAAAGATGCTCTGCTGTCTCTGGCGACTGTAAATCTGTTGATTTAGCACCTGTTTCCTTGACCATTTTCTGTAAAATCTCAGGATTTTCAAGCATAGGACAAGGTCTTAAATGATTCTTATTAAATGGCTGGTTCTTTCTATACGCCATAAATAATGGCTGGTTAAGTATCTCAA
>ERZ779877.2777-NODE-2777-length-12304-cov-22.448037_pt1 | contig 12304 bp, 10 predicted proteins | sample MGYA00511556_ERZ779877 | MGnify/ENA primary metagenome ERZ779877 (study PRJEB29588, sample SAMEA2159338) | human gut metagenome | biome: human gut; feature: human-associated habitat; material: faeces | place: Denmark | collected 2008/2010 ...
CATTACCTGTGTAAATGCCATAGGCATAGCTTTTTCTGGTAAAAACTGTTTTATAACTTGTAAAAAACTAAAGTAAAAAAAGATAAAAATAAGAATATGACAAAAGGAGAACTAATTACCAGGATTAAAAAACTCTTAGCTCTATCAGATAGTTCTAATCCTAATGAAGCTGCCATTGCCCTGTCCAGAGCTCAAAAGCTCATGCAACAGTACCACATTGAAATGAGTGAACTTGAGGATTCAGTTATTTCAGAACGTGTGATTGAAACTGTAAGGGGCATGAAAAACATCAAACATATTTCACAAATAGGCCATATTTTAACAAAGGTCTTAGGTGTTGAATTTATCTACCATACCAATCAGTACGGTACCGTAAATAAAGTTAATATGATTGGTCCTAAAGACAGCCTAGAGTCTTGTGAATATATTTTTGTGATCCTAACGCGCTCAGTGATGGCAGCTAAAAAACTCTACAGCGAGAAGATCTATTGTCATATTGTAGACTATATCTTGGGATCTCCTAATCTTAGAGAAGGATTGTGTCAAAACAAACGAACAAAAGAAAGTTTTGATCACTTTGAAAAGAGTAAGGATTTTTGTTTTAACGATCCCTATGGATTTAAAGGTTTTAAAGCAATTGTTGATTCGCTCTGTATTTTAGATCCTCAATTTAATTACGTTTTTAATAAACTAAAACGAGAACTGCCTGAGAGTTTCATGTTTGGCTATTTCAAAGCCATTTATGGAAAAGTAGCCGAATTTGTTCAAGACGATGAAACCAAAGAAGCTATTGAGAAATTCAAGTCAGGAAATCATCAGGATCTTAAAATTCATAGGACTAGAACTCGTCGCATTCATGCTGATGCTTATAATGACGGTTGTGAGCAGGGTGAAAAGGTAAACCTGATGAACGCTGTAAATGGTCAGGGTGGTGTAAGAAAACTCTTGAAGTAATACAGCTTTGTAAAAGTTTACTGCCAGTAAGGAAAATCTTGCTGGCAGTTAAGAAAAGTTTAATTGAAGACAAGATCCTTAAAAGCTAAATCATCCCCTATTCATTATCATAGTCTGAATATAAAAGCTCTTCTAACTTATCTAATCTGTCCTTTAACTTAAAGTTCTCTACATAAGGCAATTTATCTATCTTATAAACCTTAGGTGATCTTTCATTATATAAAGGCCATCTGATTGGAGTCATGGACTTACCATTAAAATTAGGATCGCCTGTCTTAATAAAGTTAACAAATCTTTGGTGCATGTTGTCGCTTACTTTTTTCATATCTTTTTGCGCACCTTCTGGCAAGGTTGAAAAGACATAAGCAATCTCACTTGAATGGCTAACTCCTTTATGAGACTTCTTATATTCAAAAGGAGCATAGTCAAAGTGATACATATAAACCTTATGATTTTTGCTCATAGCATCAGCAAAAATCTTCATACCAAGATTGAACATGATGTCAGCGTTATAGCTACTTGCTTCTTTAAAAGCAGAATCTGTAGGCTCTTTATCCTTTAGATATAAAGCAGCTATACTCTGGACTTTACTCTCTCCAAAGGTGTTTTTTATGGCAGTTTTTAACTCTAAGACATTTAGGTTATCTGTAAAAAGTGAGCCTTCATCGGTGTTGTAGCCAATTAAAATTTCTATGTTATCTTTAGGATTAGACACCTCTCCCTTCTTTTTCTGCTGCAGTTCTTTATAAGGATCTTGAGGCAGAACTACGCCATCAAAGTAAGGCTTAAAGAAAGAGAAAGTGTTTTTGACCATATCAAAGTCATAACCGCAGTTATAGGATAAGAGCAGAGGATCAATAGTTCTTAGTGCCTCAAGTCCTGACTCAGAATCATCTGCCCCGAATAAAGTAGCAATAGCAGCACTATTAGTAAAAGCAGACTTACTGTTCTCGCTTTTATATAAACTTACAAAGGGATAACTTAAGATAGTGCCACTCTCTAAGACAGCTCTTTTAAACAGACCTTTTGCTAAAGGACTTAAAACTAAAGATGACACTGCCATGCTGCCAGCTGACTCACCACCTATAGTGACTTTGTCAGGATCACCTCCAAAAGACTCAATATAATTTCTTACCCACTTTAAAGCTTCAATCATATCAAGGTGTCCCCAGTTACCTGTGGTACCGTACTTTTTGTAGGTGTATTTTGAAGAATAAAAGCCTAAAGCATGTAATCTGTAATTGATGCTTACTAAGATCACACCATCCTTAGCAAAGGCAGTACCATCATAATAGGGATTATTTGAAGCCCCCATCATATAAGCGCCACCGTGTATCCACACAAATACCGGTAACTTATCGCCTTTTTTAGCATTTTTAGGGCGGTAAATATTAAGACATAAAGAGTTATCACCTGTTCTAAAGCCTTTACGTTTAACAATAAAGCTAGACTGAGGCACTACAGGGCAGAATGAATCAGCCTTGAAAGTATCAGCAAAAGGATCAGCTGCAACTGTTGGCGCAAAACGCAGGTCATGCACTGGAGCTTTAGCATAAGGAATACCATAAAAGTGCTCTACTCCATGTTCACTGACACCTTCAATAGCACCTATATCAGTGATCACTAAAGGTTCTGAATTAGCATATGAGCAATTTACTGCAAAGGTGAAAAGTAAGGTTATAAACAGAGTGTGAAATAGCCTTTTCATTATTTTGTCTCAAAATATTTCTTAATGCCGTCTAAAACAATGTTCTCATTATTCTTATCGCCAATAAGAAGTCTTTCCTTTACTAAAGCGCTGTCATCTTTTGATAATGAGCCTCGAAGCCAGGTCATCTGATGTTTGGCAAGCTGTGCTGTAGCGATTACACACTTCTCAATCATGGTATCAAAGTCGTATACCTTATCAATATATTCCCAAACCTGTCTGTAACCTACGCATCGCATGGATGGCATGTTTAAATTAAGATCTCCTCTTTCCTTTAAACAGGCAACCTCATCAATAAGACCATCATCGACCATCTTTAAAAAGCGCGCTCTGATAAGTTTTCGTAACTCAGTTCTGTCATCAGTTTCTGGCAAGAGGATGTACTCTAATCTATCAAAAGGACACTTGTCCTGATGTTCAACAAAAAATGAGCTCATAGCACGCCCTGTCATGTAATAAACTTCTAAGGCTCTTGAAACTCGCTGCTTATCGTTTGGATTTAATTTTTGATAAGAGACAGGATCCACATTCTTTAATTTCTCGTGCATGGCAGGCCAGCCACGCTCTGAAGCCTCAAGTGCTATCTTTTCTCTTATCTCAGGCTCGGTTACAGGGAGAGGAGACAAGCCATCGACTAGAGCTTTGTAGTACATCATGGTGCCACCGCAAATTACTGGAATAGCACCTCGATTAGTGATCTCATCTACAAGTCTTATACAGTCTTCTCTAAAGGAAGCAGCACTGTAGCTGTCTTTAGGATCACAAATATCAATTAAATGATGAGGCACTGATGCTAACTCTTCTCTTGTTGGTTTAGCAGTTCCAATATCCATATCTTTGTAGATTAAAGCTGAGTCTAAACTTATGATCTCAACCTTGACCTTTTTAGCAATTTTTAAAGATAGAGCACTCTTACCAGAGGCGGTAGGACCTAATATTACAACTGCTTTATTCTTCAAGTTCAGCTCCGAGCTTTTCACTTAATTTTTTTAAATTCAATTCTAAATAAGAACCTTCAAGATCTTTTAAAGGATTATCTTTATCTAAGATTGAAAGTAATCCTTTAGCCTCATTCTCTAAAATCTCCGATGATTTAGGACTTTCATATCCCACAATTGAAGAAAGTTTTTGAGGACAGTTACCTTCTTCAATGGTTCTAAATTCAGCGCAGACAATTAAAAAGATCTTTTTACTTACACTTGCTAAATCAATGCCTTTTAATAAGGCAGGGATCTCCGTTAATTCAATTCTGTTTCTAAAGATTTTGACACCAAAACCAAGTCTGCCTAAAGCAATAGTGCAGTATTTTAAGGATTTTGCCAAAGATGGATCGACAGTAAAAGAAAATGGCATTAAGAGTCTTTGTTTCAAGACTGAGGCATTCTTAACCGAATTTTGATACTCTAAAGCTACTTTTATAGACTTTAACTTTTTCAAAGAGATTAAGTAGTACTTCTTTGAAAGTTTAATTAAAGCTACATTTCTGTCAGTCAAATCTAAAAACAGGATGCCATTAGGAAGTAGATTTGAGGCAATATTGTTTTCTGTATTTTCGCTTCCATTTGGAACAAAACCATTTTCTAGATTAGAGTTAGGAGCATTTACAAAAGCTGTAGGTGCGACTCCTCTTACAGCACTTCCTATAGGATTAGAATACACCCTTTGCTCAATTCCAGGCTCATTAAGATTTACATTAGCATTGACACCAACATTTGAAGCATTCACTGCTGATTTATAAACATTGATGTTGCGCTGTAGCGCATCCTGATTTGAAAAGGTTGAATGGTAATTACCAGCGCTTACTCGATTTGAAGATACAGATCCACCTAAAGATCCTGATGAAGAACTTATAGAGCCAGAGCCTTTAGGAGTATTAACAGATGCTCCATTGAAAAATGAGCTTACACCTGTAGGGAATGCTGGCAGAGCTTCATTGTTAATATCAAAAGAGGCTGCATGAGGAGACTCTGTTTTGTTTGCATTAACATAACCTACGATTGGAGCTTTGTCAGTAGAAAAATCAAGCTCAGACTGCCCGACACTGTGTGGACCAATATTAGCCTTTCTCAAGGCTAAAACTAAAGCATCTGTAATTAAATCATGGATTAAAGAAGGTTCATGGAAACGCACTTCATCTTTACGAGGATGCACATTAACATCAACCTCATCAGGCTTTACCTCAAGATAAAGTACACATCTTATGGGCAGGGTTCTGCCTAATACTTCAAAGAAAGCTTCTTTTAGCGCATGAGTTACAACTTTATCAGCAATAGGCCTGCCGTTTAAAAACAGATATACCTGCTCTGAAACGCTCTGCTCTACACTAGGTGGTGGTAAGAGCATTCCTTCCATCTTAAGATTTGGATCTTCACAAAGGACTTTAATTCCCTCTTGAGAGAAATCACTGCCTAAAAGAATCGCTGTTCTTTTTAAATCAATACCTTCATTTAAGGACGACTTTGAAACTTTAAAGACAGTCTTGCCTTCATTTACTAACTCAAAACCAGTATCAGGATGAGCAAGTGCAATTCTTATAAAGGTATCTTTAATTCTTAAAAATTCAGTTCTATCTGACTTTAAAAAGCGACGACGTGCTGGAGTATTAAAAAATAATTCACAGACATCAACGGTAGTACCATCTGGGTGAGCTGCAGGCGCAATCAAAGGTTCCTGTTCAGGACCTTCTACTTTAACACAATAGGCATTATCCTCATCTTTAGTTTTGGAGGTTAAAGTTAATTTTGAGACTGAGGCAATAGATGCTAAAGCCTCTCCTCTAAAGCCTAATGTAGTGATGGAATTTAAATCATCTGATGAATAGATTTTGGAAGTAGCATGAGGTGCTAGAGCTAACGGCAATTCGTCTTTTACAATACCAGTACCATTATCTCTTACTCTGATTAAAAGCTTACCAGCCTCTTTAATCTCACAGAGGATATGAGTTCCATGAGCATCAACAGCATTTTCTAAAAGCTCTTTGACCACAGATGCAGGTCTTTCTACAACCTCACCTGCTGCAATTTGACTTGCTAGTTGCTTTGACAGACGTCGAATTGTAGACATATATTTCCTATGGCAGATATAGAACCTGACCTACATGAACAGTATCGCTCTTTAAGGAATTTAATTTCTTTAATTGAGCTATAGTGGTGCCATATCGTTTAGCAATAAGACCTAAAGACTCGCCTTTTTTAACAGTAACACTTTTGGCAGTACCACCGTTTTTAGTCATATTCTTAGTTCTTGCATAAGACTCCTGGCGTGATCTTAATTTCTGAGCAGGATACTTCTCGTAATATGACTTAATACCTAAATAAATTCTGTAAGCGATTTGCTTTTGGTAATTAGGCTGATTTAACTGAATTTCTTCATAACGGTTTGAAAGGTAGCCAGTCTCAATTAAGAGAGATGGGATATCAGGTGCTTTTAATACAGCTAAAGAAGCCTTAATAGGCTGACTTTTTCTTACATGGGTGAAGGCTGACAACTGATGTAAGATTTCCTGAGCTAAAAGGTTACCCTCTGAGCGGGAGTTTGTAGATGACATATCAAGGATTGCAGTTGCCAAATATGGATTACCAACACTCTGATCCATCACCTCACCTGCGCCGCCTATGAGTTTCTTTTGCTTGTTGTTACGCAGAATTTTACCGTTTTCACGTACTGCTCTGTTCTCTGATAACACGAGCACACTTGCGCCACGAGCTGTTGAACTGCCTGAGGCTACAGAATCAGCATGAATTGAGATTAAAAGATCAGCTTTTCTTAATCTTGCAATTTCAGAACGCCTATCTAGATCAACAAAAACATCACGTGATCTTGTAAGAGTTCCTCTAAATTGTTTATTAGAGTTGATGTATCTATAAAGTGCTTTTGAAATAGCTAAAGTTACATTCTTCTCTCTTACACCACGTTTACCAATAGCACCAGGATCTTTACCGCCATGCCCTGCATCAATTGCGATAATGAATGGACGAGACACTGGTGTTGCCTGTACTGGTACAGGAGGCGCTGAAGCGTCAGACACTAACTCCTCAACATCATGAGATTGAATTTTGGTTTTGGTATTAGTCTTGGTATTCTTGGTGATAGTAGACTTTACACGCCCCTGTTCAGCTATCTTTTGAGCTTTCTTGTAGTCACTTCTTAACTTAGCAAGTTCCTGCTGATATTTAGCGGCATTAGCAGTAGACATTGAGCGAAAACCGTCTCTTGAGACTGTTGTATACTTAATAAAGAGATCTCTTTCGTAAGTAGACAAAGGAACGGTAGTATCTAATTTGCCATTTACGGTTTTACTTGTTGAGACGACTGTATCTTTAATTACAGTGCCATTTGAAGCTGTCTTGGTTACAGTATTTTTTACAGTTGCATTTGCAGAGAAAGTAGCTTCTGAGATATTTTCAAAATCAATGACCAGTCTATAGTCATTGTTACCACCTTTTGGAGCTAAGACAAAAGTCTTAGGTACAGCACATCTATTTAAAGAGAACAGATATCTGACATCATTTTTCTCAATGCGTCTTTGAACGCTCCTCACACAGCTCTGTGAGGACAGTGGTACATTTGAAGGAGAAAGAGCTGCTTTTGATAAATTGCGAATTCTAATCGAGAATACAGCTCTGTTTTGACTTAATGAAGTTGCATAATTAGGTTTTGAATCAAGATCAAGTACTACTCTGGTTTTCTGGGCATTATGAAATGAGCGTACGGACTTGATAGCAGATGCTGAAGCCACTTCTGTAAAAGTGCAACATACCACTAGAGCTACTGCAAAAAATAATAAGAACTGTCTGCAAATTGTTCTGATTTTTTGGATTGATTTACTCTGGATCAATTTACAGAAGTTATTCAAAAGGTGTTTCACGTTATCTGAAATTTGAGCTTATTTTATTAAGGTCTTCTGGTTCTATAAGAACTGATTTTATCACAACATCCCTTGAATCAACTGAATAACTAAGCTCAATTGTGATATCCGCTTCAGGTAAAACGCCCTGTGCTTTATCAGGCCATTCAATAAGACATACAGAGGTCTTCTCAAAATAGTCACGAATGCCCATATATTCAAGTTCTTCAGGATCTAAAAGTCTGTAAAGATCAAAGTGGTAAACACTAAAGTCATCAAAGTCATAAGGCTCAACTAGAGTATAGGTAGGAGAGCGGACGATATCCTTATAGCCACAAGCTTCAATAAAACCTCGTGAGAAAGTGGTTTTTCCTGCACCTAAATCTCCTTCAAGATTTATAAGCACACTCTTTTTTAATTTCTTACATAGAGGAATGCAAACAGATGACATCAGAGCACCTAGTTTTACAGTCTCCTGTTCACCATTTATCTTAAATTTAATTTCTGCCATATTTTTTATTCTTTTCTATTAGCTTTTCCGATTAGCACTTTTGATTAGAGTTTGTAAACTTAAAAATCTAGTCTCTGCCGTTTACAAGTTCTCTTACATATTTGCTTACATCAAGTGGCAGTGTACCAATTACACCTTCTTTTTGACCGCAAATAGCACCTGCTCTTGCATGTATACAGGCGCCTACTATCACGCCCATCTCAAGGCCTAAGCCCTGAGCGATTAAAGAGGCAATGATGCCGGTTAAAAGATCACCTGAGCCTCCGGTTGCAAGAGCTGGTGAGCCTTCATTGATGATAGACAGTCTGTTGCCATCACAAACTACGGTACCTGTGCCCTTTAAAAGAACCACACCACCGAACTTTTGCCAGAGTTTATAACAGCTGCCTAATCTATCAGCATTGATAGCTTCAACCGTACAGCCTAAGAGTCTAGCTGCCTCGCCAGGATGTGGTGTAATCACACGATTCTCGTTATAGAACTTTTCCTCATATTTAGATAAGACATTTAATGCATCAGCATCATAGACTACGTATTTGTCGATGACATCATCTAGGGTATCTAATATTCTTTGAGTTCTCTCATTTACTCCAAGACCAGGACCTACTGCAATCACATCAGCCCAATCGATTGCCTTTTGCAAAGCTTCAGCTGAATTTAAATCCACAGTCATCAGTTCAGGTCTTACACTTAACAGAGCCTGATAGTTATCCTTTTCAAGTGCTACTTTAACTAAGCCTGCCCCTGATCTTAAGGCACCAGTACCACACAAGATAGCAGCGCCTCCAAAACCTGAGGCTCCTGCGATAATTAAAACTTTTCCATTATCGCCTTTATTAAATGATGGTAAACGCACTGGCAGTTGAGGCTTAATGTCTTTATAAGACATTCTCATGATTGGTACAGGATAGGTAGTCTTTGAATAATCAAAAACATCATAATAACTGTAAGATTGAACACCTAATGGAGCAAATTCAAGTTTTCCTACAAAGTCGACAGCATCAGATGTTAATAAGCCAGGCTTTAGAGCCAGCATACAAACAGTAGCATCTGCACTTACGCACATGCCAGGGACACTACCAGTATCTGCAATTACACCTGATGGAATATCAATACTTACTACGTATGTATTTAACTGATTGATATAGGCAATCCATTTTGCCATGTCGCCTTTAGGTGAAGAGTTTGTACCAGTACCTAATAGAGCATCAACAATGACATCAGGTGCACTGTAAGCAATGACACCATCATCTGGAAGTTGCCCATGATTTGGCAGTTCATATTCAACAATACCGCCCTGTCTTACATAGTACTCATAGGCAATGCTAGCCTCAGTGCCCTCATGAGGAACACCAGTTGCAAAGACTCTATGATTAATGGAGTTCTCTAAGAGCAAGTTTGCAACAATATAGCCATCGCCACCATTATTGCCCTTACCGCAAAAGATCCACACATCTTTAGCTTGAGCACATTCTCTGACAATAAAGTCAAAAACAGCTTTACCTGCCTGCTGCATCAAGTCAAAACAGTGGCCGTTATGCTCTTTAGCATGCTCTGCTTCGATGAATTTAACCTCATCACTGCTATAAACTTCTAATGGGAGCTGATCCATATATACTCCATCACTGCTATTTTATTCTGTTCTAAAGTCAGTCTAGTTAAGACTGCTTTTAACTGCTTATAAACTCTGTTCTCTACTTCTTGGGTGCTCTTTTAAGCTACCTTTTAAGATTTGGAAAGATGCTCTGTACTGTTCAAATCCATTCCGTTTGAAGCTAAGAGAACCACATCCTCTGCAAGATCCTCTAATGAGTATTGATTGCAGGTAACAAGCTCTTTTTCTACCTTAACAAAGCCTAAACTGTCTTTTTCTTTATCTTTAAACAATCTGTCAAAGTCATAAGAACCTAGAACCATAACCTCTACCCCGTGGTAGGTCATGAGAAATCTTTCAACATCGTATGGAAGTTCAGGCTCAGACTTAAAATCGGAACTGTTTTCAAAAAGGTCAGGCACACTGCCTAAAAAGCGACGTTTGAGAGTAATGTCATCTGCAGTTAACAGATCTTCGTAAACTTCAAAGTCATAGTCTTTTAATTTTTGAATTTTAATTGACCAGTCTTTTTCTGTAAGAAGATATCCAAAATCAGAATAACTGATACAGTAAATTTCAGACATGCTCTTTCCTTTTTAGTATTCTCTCCATAGATGAGTTAATTATAGACAATAGGCTGATATAAAAACAGTTTTCACAATGGTGTTAGATAAAAGATCATCAAAATTTAGCTCAAATAAGGCAATTTTGATGATCTTTATGATGAGTTTAAAGATAACGCCGTATGAATGTTATCTTTGATTAAACTTCTTTGGTTACATCAATATGAAAAATACTTATAAAGAAAGCTAACTCATCACTCATTGCATCAGCTTCAGAAATTCTTACATGTCCTTTGCTGCCACAGCCGTTTCTGCTGTAATAAAAACGGTGCACTAATGGAGAACTAAAGTCAGATGCGACCTCATCTATTGCTTTATCTGCACTAATGTCATGCCCTAAGATTGTTGTAGTTAAAATAAAGTGAGTCTTAGGATAAATTTCCATTAAATGACGTAAGAACTTTTTATAAGTATTCTTCCAAAGAACAGTTTGAGCTCCATTCGGCTCATCTTTTATAAAGTCCTTTGGATGACTCTCATTTTGACCTATGGCAATTACCACTACGTGAGGGCGGAATTTTAAAAAGTCCCACTCTGTTACAGGATTGATTAAAATTGATTTTAAATATATTTTAATTCACTAAAAACAATCAGAATCATCAGTATAATTTTCGCTTTTATATAAATTTCTTCAACTGTATAACCTATCTCAAATTCTTGTTAATAGTATATTTAACCATTGATAAAAATAGGGACAAAAAGTAAAAATTAACGCTTATTTTGTGCCATAACCTATATTTTTCAAAATTTAACAAAAATTAGGTAGATAAGACTTAAAACTTTTGCCTATACTCAAAACATAAAATTTACAAAATCAAAACAATCATTTATAAGCAATCAGACTTATAAAAAATTAAACTAAAAATAGGTGGTTTACTATGGACATCCTTGGTGTTGATATTGGCGGTAGTGGTATTAAAGGAGCAGTTGTTGATACTCTAACTGGTGAACTTAAGACTGAAAGAATCAGAATTCCAACTCCACAGCCAGCAACCCCAGAAGCTGTTGCAGAAACTTTAAAGCAGTTAGTTGACCAAATCGGCTTTAAAGGACCAATCGGTTGTGGCTTCCCTGCTCGTGTTATTGATGGCGAAGTTCTCACAGCAGCGAATATTGATAAATCATGGATCAATGTAAAAGTTGAAGAACTGTTTACCTCTGTTGTAGGCCAACAGGTTTATGTAGCAAATGATGCTGATGTAGCAGGTTTAGCTGAACTTACCTTTGGTGCGGTAAAAGATTATAAAGGACCAGTTCTCTTCTTAACTATCGGTACTGGTATTGGTTCAGCCCTCTTTATAAATGGTCAGATGTACCCTAATACAGAATTTGGCCACATCAAATTCAAAGGCGATATTGCTGAGCACTATTGCGCTGACTCTGTACGTGAAAAAGAAGATCTTGGTTTTAAAGAGTGGGGCGAAAGATTAAATAAGTTCCTAGAGTACATTGCTTTCTTAACTCAGCCTGACTTCATTGTTTTAGGCGGTGGTGTTTCTAAGAAGTTTGAAAAATATGCTTCAAAGTTAACCTTAAGCACTAAGGTTGTTCCAGCTAAGACCTTAAACCTAGCAGGTATCATCGGTGCTGCAATGTACGCAAAGACCAGAATTTAGTTTTTGAAGTAGTCTTGTCCTGTTAAGGCTACTTAACAGGACCTTTTATTTTGTATCAGTCTTATCTTCTTTGCCCTCTTTTAAAATTCTGCAGTTAAAAGATTTTTACACTCTGACACAATCAGGCATTCATTTGCCAAAAATTGACATTTTTTGAAAGCACATTTGCACGATCATAAACATAGGAAAAAAGCTTATCGCCACCAATGCGCCTATGAAGAAATTAGCAGTAACTTTTAGTCTCATCACTGCTTTATGACTTAGTTCATCAATCTTGCCAAAGACATACAAACAGCAGATCAAAGCTCTTTAGTATCTTTAAGAGAGAATGATATGAGTACAAATAAGAATGAATCTTCAAAGATCAACATCACTGTTGATGGCAACATTGTAAGTGCTGTTATGAACGAGACCATGTCAAGTAAATTTTTTAATAATTGCAAATAATATTT
>ERZ779877.2779-NODE-2779-length-12297-cov-4.252410_pt1 | contig 12297 bp, 7 predicted proteins | sample MGYA00511556_ERZ779877 | MGnify/ENA primary metagenome ERZ779877 (study PRJEB29588, sample SAMEA2159338) | human gut metagenome | biome: human gut; feature: human-associated habitat; material: faeces | place: Denmark | collected 2008/2010 ...
ACAACCTCGTAGGCAGCCATCCGGCAAACTATTTTTTGAGCCGGCTGGTGCCGATTGATAATGCCCGCCCTTTGCTGTTGGGAAATATAGCCAATCTGTTTCTGGATGAATGGATACATGCAGGTGAGGAGGAGCCGGACTATATAGACTGTATGAAGAAGGCATTCCGGCAGTATCCCATTGAACTGGCTGCTTGTGCCGAACTTCGTGACCCGTCCAAAGAGAAAGAGTTTGCCAAGGATTGCCGGATGCATTTTGAGCATATACGGGACGTTGTACAACACACTTTTTTGGAGCCGGGGTATAATCTGGATAAAAAGGAGGCTGTGCTGGAACCGTCCTATATTTGCGAGGCGTTGGGCATTCAGGGACGTCTGGACTATATGCAGCGGGATATGAGCAGCTTTATAGAAATGAAATCGGGCAAAGCGGATGAATTCTCCATGCAGGGAAAAGTGGAACCCAAGGAAAATAATAAGGTTCAGATGCTGCTATATATGGCAGTGTTGGAATATAGCATGGGACAGGACCGGCGGCGTATGCATCCCTATTTGCTTTATACCCGTTATCCTTTATTGTATCCGGCCAGAGCATCGTGGGCTCAGGTAAGGCGGGTTATCAATTTGCGTAACCGTATTGTTGCTGCCGAGTATGGGGTACAATTCCATAATCATCCTGATTTTACACGCAACTTGTTGGCACAAATCAATCCGGAGGTGGTGAATGAAAGAAAACTGAGCGGCAGATTCTGGGAACAGTATTTGAAGCCCTCTATCTCGCGTTTCCGGGAGAAGCTGTCGGCGTTGGAACCTTTGGAGCAGGCCTATTTTTATACGCTTTATAATTTCATTACAAAAGAACTTTATACCTCCAAATCGGGAGATGTGGATTATGAAGGACGTGCAGGGGCTTCAGCTCTTTGGCTGAGTACACTGGATGAGAAACGTGAGGCGGGAGAGATATTATATGATTTGCAGATAATGGAAAATAGGGCATCACAGGCTCATAAGGCTTATATACTTTTGTCTATTCCGCAATATGATGAAATGTTTCTTCCCAATTTCCGTACAGGAGATGTGGTTGTGTTGTATGAGCGTAATAATGACTTGGATAATGCGACCAATAAAATGGTTTTTAAGGGTAATATTGAGCAGATTACAGATACAGAATTGCGTATTCGTTTACGTGCTACCCAACGTAATGCTTCCGTTTTTTCTCCGGACAGTCGTTATGCTGTAGAACATGATACGATGGATACTACATTTCGCAGTATGTATTTGGGACTCTCCGCTTTTCTGGATGCGAATACGGAAAGACGGGAATTATTGCTGGGACAACGGCCTCCCCGCTTTGATTCGTCTTTTGATGAAGCTATAGCGCTGACCGGTGATGATTTTGAGAGGGTGGCGTTGAAAGCTGAGTCGGCCCGTGATTATTTTCTTCTAGTGGGACCTCCCGGAACAGGAAAGACTTCGAGGGCGTTGCGTAGAATGGTGGAACATTTCTATGCAGCATCATCTATGCAGATATTGTTACTGGCTTATACCAACCGGGCTGTTGATGAAATTTGTCAGTCACTGTCCTCTATCACCCCCTGTATAGATTATATACGGGTGGGAAGTGAGCTTTCCTGTGATGTACGTTTTAGAGGACATCTGTTGGAGAATATATTGGCGGAATGCAACAGTAGGAGAGAGGTGAATATCCGTATGGCAGATTGCAGAGTATATGTTGGAACCGTGGCCTCTATTGCGGCTAAAGCTGAACTTTTTAAATTAAAACGTTTTGATGTAGCCATAGTGGATGTTGAAGCCATGAGCGAAGGCGACGGCGGCGCCCGGCTTGATGTTCGGTTCGATGTCGTTGGCCCAGATGGTGCGCTGGTACTGATCGGGAGCCAGAATCATGATGATGTCGGCCTCGGCGGCGGCTTCCGGAACGGACTTGACTTCCAGACCCTGCTCCTTGGCGTGCTCGACGGACTTGGAGGTCGGGCGCAGGCCGACGACGACGTCGACGCCGGAATCGCGCAGGTTCAGCGCATGGGCGTGGCCCTGGGAACCGTAACCGATGATGGCAACCTTCTTGCCTTCGAGGACCGAGAGATCGCCGTCGTTCTCATACCAGATTTGTGCAGCCATTGTACTTGGCACTCCTTTTGTGTAGTGGGGTGAACGCTTGGAAAGCGTTCGGGTTTCTACCATTCGCAGATGAAATTCGTGGTTTCGTGCATGGATTTTGTCCTGCAAACTGGGGTCCATCCTACCGGAGCGGCCGTTTTGGTACGTATCCAGTCCACAAAGTGAGCCGCGAAATCGTAAAAAATTCGTCGCGGCGCAATCGTGATGCCTTTCCTGCGAAACCCCTACGGAAGCGACGTTTCGGGCCGTTGGAATGTTGTTTCCGTTGGGAATTGCGATTAAGCCCCTACCGAAGCGACGTTTCAATCGCTGAAAATGACGTTTGTGTGGGCAAGCATGTGCTTATTTAGGTGACGCTTCATGCATTTTGGTAGGAAAGTGGCTTAGGATAGGCACGTAGGATTGTTTGATGAGGAAGCTGAAGCAATGGTCACTGCGACGGGGATTGCGCCTGGTTCCGAAATGACGGCGCAGATGGAGCAGGTGGAGGAGCGTAATGTCTCGGGCGTGCTGCATGTCGCCGCGATTTTCGCCTCGCACATGGTATTGCAACGCAACAAGCCCATTGCGGTGTTCGGCGCATTGGCTGCCGATTGCGCCGGTATGGAGGTTGTGGCGGAAATACACGACTTTGACGGCTCCCTGATCGCGCAGGAACATGCTTATTCTTCGCAGAACGTGGTCAACGGCTTTTCGCAGTGGCGCGTGATGCTGCCCGCGCAACCGGAAGGCGGTCCGTACATGCTTCGTATCGTCGCGGGCAATGATGCCATCGAATTCGACGACGTGCTTATCGGCGAAGTGTGGCTCGCCGGCGGCCAAAGCAATATGGAACTTGAGTTGCGTAACAGCGAGCATGCCGACGAAGCACTTGAGGATTGCGCCGATCCGCTGCTGCGTTTCTACAATGTGCCCAAAACCGGTGTCATCAATCGCAATGCGGAAAATACGTCGAGTTGGCAGGAATCGTCGCCGGAAAACAGTGGTGTGATGAGTGCCGTCGCCTACTATTTCGCACGCAAGCTGCGCTCCGAACTCGACCCCGATCTGCCGGTCGGCATTGTCGACTGCTATATCGGCGGCACGTCGATCAGCTGCTGGATGAGCGAGGACGCACTCAATTCCAGCGATGCCGGCCGCGACTATCTGACGCGCTACCAGCGTGCGATCGCAGGCAAGACGCAACAGCAGTTCGAGCTGGAAACCAGCGAATGGCAGTCGCAGATGGACGCATGGAACGCGGCTGTGGAAACGGTGCGTCAGACCAATCCGAACGCAACGAGCAGCGAGTTGAGCGAACAGTGCGGCACCTGCCCGTGGCCGCCGCCGCTCACCCCTACATCGCAATGGCGTCCGTGTGGCCCCTTCCACGCCATGCTGGAACGTATCATGCCCTACTCGCTGGCCGGTTTCCTGTGGTATCAGGGTGAGGAAGACGAGCAATACAGCGGTTCCTACCGCGAGCTGCTCGGCATGATGATCGGCGAATGGCGTGCGCTGTGGAGCGAAAATCTGCCGTTCCTCATCGTGCAGTTGCCGCAATGGATCAACGGCAAGACGGCTGCGGACGGCAACGATCCGATGCGCTGGCCGGTGCTGCGTGAGGCCCAATGGGACGCCGCGCAGTCCATAGACAACGTGTACGCCATCTGCACGATCGACTGCGGCGAATACGACAACATCCACCCGCTGGACAAGCGCACGCCCGGCGAACGCCTTGCCAATTGCGCGCTGCGGCAAATCTACGGCATGGATCGCGTTCCGGTGCACGGCCCGACGGTGCTGGGCTTCCGATGCGACCCGAACGGCCGCGTACGCCTGTTCTTCCGCTATGCGCACGGTTTGCATTTCGAAGGCACCACGCCCGGCGGCGGCGATGATTTCGATGGCCAGCTGCCGACTTTGGTGCGCGTGCCGGAATGTTCCGGCTTCGAACTGGCCGGTTCCGACGGTATGTTCCACCCGGCGACCGCCGCGATTTTCGTGGATTGCGACATCGATGATCTCGTCAATTCCAGAGTGAACGTGGTCGATTACAACGCTACGGAATTCGGCATTCCGATTAACAGCCGCAGCATCGGCACGATCACGCTGGCGACTCCGGATGTGCCGGAGCCGATGGCGATGCGATACGCCTGGCGCAGTTGGGGTCCGGCTCCGCTGTTCAACGACGACGGCCTGCCCGCGCAGCCGTTCCGTCTGGACCTGACCGACCATACCTCCCCCGTCGAGTCCGCCGAGCCCGTCACCCCCGACGGCACCGCTGACTGAGGCCGTCGGTCTGGTCGCGCCGGTCTAATCGCCCCGTCTAATCGCAAAAACGGCATTCCCATCCGGCTTTTGTTACCGTAACCAGCCGATTCGGGTAACAAAAGCCGGAAGAGGGGGCCGTTTTGTGTTTCTTGCGATTACTCAGCGGTTGCAGCAGCCGCGTCGACAATCACCGCCGCGTCCTCGCCACGCTCGCTGCCGGACTTGCCAAGCGCAAGCTGGGCGGCGGCGAACAGCACCGCCAGCCAGATGACGCCGGCGATCACGGCGATGCGATAGCTTGCGGAGAAGCACATGAGCACCACAACCAGCAGCATGAACGCGATCACCACATACGGCGTCACGTTGGCGAACGGCAGCTTGAACGCGATCTTGTCGAGCGCTTCCTTGCCCTTCAGCCCCTTAAGTTCGGCCGGGCCATCGCCAGCCGCAACCATGCGACGGAACTTGATCTCCGTGATCATGATCATGATCCAGTTGATCGCAGCCGCGATCGTGGCGATCGACATCAGGTAATTGAACGCGAATTCCGGCCATACGAACACGACGACAACGGCAATCGCAATAATTATCGCGGAAGTGATAACACCTCCGACCGGCACGCCTTTCTTGCTGAGCTTACCCAGGTAAGCCGGCGCGTTGCCCTGTTTTGCCAGCGAATACAACATGCGGGAGTTGGCGTACAGGCCGGAATTGTAGACGCTCATCACGGCGGTCAGGCACACGAAATTGAGGATGCCGGCGGCCGCGTGCACGCCGACGGAATCGAAGATCTGCACGAACGGGCTGGAATCGCCGTCGATTTTGCTCCACGGAATCACCGCCATAATCACGCCGAGCGCGCAGATGTAGAAGACGAGAATACGCCAGATGATGCCGTTCGTGGCCTTCGGAATGGTGGTGCGCGGATTCTCGGTTTCGCCGGCGGTGATGCCGATGAGTTCGGTGCCGCCGAAGCTGAACATCACCACGACGAGCGCCATCAGCAGGCCGGTCCACGTGCCGTCGGCGTTGCGGGTCATCAGGCCGTGCGGCAGGAATCCGCCGTCCACGGTGAACCAGTTGGCGAAGCTCGCGCGAATGCCCGAAGCGGTCGGCACATTGGCGATCACGACATACAGGCCGCCGAGAATCATGGCCAGCACGGCCACGATCTTGATGATGGCGAACCAGAATTCGAATTCGCCGAACTTGTTCACGCCCATGAGATTCAGCGCCGCGATGGCCACGAGGAACACCGCCGCCGACACCCACTTCGGAATGTTCGGGAACCAGTAGTTCACGAACGAGCCGACCACGGCAAGCTCCACCATGGCCACCAGCACGTAGTTGAACCAGTAGTTCCAGCCGGAAATGAAGCCCGCTCGCCGTGACCAGTAGCGCGTCGCGTAGTAGCTGAACGCGCCAGCCTTCGGATCCTCGACCGCCATCTCGCTCAGAGCGCGCACGATCATGAAGATCACGAGACCGCCGACGAGGTAGGCGAGCAGAATGGACGGGCCGGCCAGCTGGATGGATTCGCTGGAGCCGTAGAACAGGCCGGTGCCGATGGCGCCACCCAGCGCGATGAGCTGGATATGGCGGTTTTTCAACGATTTACGGAGCGTCGGCGGAACCGGTACATCGTCGGTTCCACGCGGCTTCTTTGCGGCGGTGACGTCGCTCATGGAGATTTCCTCTTCTCTGTTTCCTTGCGATTGCGCGTTGTGCGTTGCGCTCGCTGCTTGCGTTGCGTGCTGTTGCACGCTTGCATGTGCTTGTTTTGCTTGCTTTTTTGCGATTCGCCCTTTGTGAGGGAACGTTTCCGATTGTAGCGGGAAGCGGCGGGCAAAGTGTTGGTTTGTTCGTTCCGGAATGTCTGGTTTGCTTAACGGGTTGTTTGGTTTAGAAGTTCGATTCGCGCGATTGCTGTGCGATTCGAACGCGCGATTTGGACACGTGTTGCGGATGTGCGGTTTGGCGCGTCTTTCCAAGCTTCATGGTGTTCAATGGAATGAGGGGCTACGAACGGAGGTCGACATGGCATTCGTCAAGGACATGCTGCGAATGTGGGCGCATTCGTGGAAAAGATTCATTTCCATCGCCATGATCACGTTGCTCGGTGTGGCCGTGCTCACCGGCATTTACGCGGGCTGCCGTGACGCGTTCCGCAGCACCGATCGCTTTTTCGACGCGCAGGGCCTGCACGACGTCCAGGTGCTGTCCACTGCGGGCCTGTCGAACGGCGATATCGCCGCGTTGCGCAAGGTGAACGGTGTTGCGAAAGTGCAGGCGGAACGGTCGCAGGAAGTGACGTTCGATTTGGACGGCCGCAAGTCGGCGACCATGCAGGAAATCGGCACGAACGGCATTGACCAGCCATACTTGCAGGAAGGGCGCATGCCGAAGAAAGCCGGCGAAATCGCGGTAACCAGGAAATTTATTCGCGATTCGGGCAAGCGTATCGGCAGCCGCCTCACCGTAATCCCCGAATCGGCTTCCTCCGATACTTCCGATACGAACGATACGAACGGTGCGGACGGCACGAATGAAACGAACGGCACGGACGAGGCGCCGAGCTTCCCGACCAAGCTCACCATCGTGGGCGTGGTGCTCGATCCGCAGAACCTGAGCAACCCGGACGGCTACTCCGCCATGACCTCGTTCCGTTCCACCGCCACCACCGACTACACGTTCTTCGCGCCGTCCGATGGCGTGACCGGCACCCTCTACACGTCCGCCACGCTGCTCGTCAAGGGCGCGGCCGCCGAAAGCACGTTCGACGAATCGTACGAAAACACTGTCAAGCAGGTGACCGACCGCATCGACGGCACCGTGAAAACCGACCGCCAGAAGGCCCGTCGGCAGGAACTGCTCGACGCGGGCAACAAGAAGATCGCCGACGCGCGTGCGGAAGCCGACAAGAAGTTCGCGGACGCGCAGTCGCAAATCGACGCGAATCGGCAGCAATTCAACCAGCAGGTCGACCAGATTGTCAGCATGCAGGCGGGTGCGGCAGCTGCGGCAAACGGCGCGAACGCAGGTGCGGCGGCGGCCGCAGGTGCAACTACCCCCCAACTTGACGAAACCACGCGTGAAACAATGCGTGAAACCATCATCGCCGCTAGTCCCGAACTGACGCAAGCCAAGCAGCAGCTCGACCAGGCGCAATCGCAATTGAACGAGCAGAAGGCAAGTACCGAACAAACGCTGAAAACCAAGGAAAACGAGCTGAAAACCAGCATTCCGCAAGTACGCTGGTATGTGCAGGACCGGCAGTCGCTCGGCGGGTTCAGCGCGCTCAAATCCGACCTCGACTCCATCCAGTCGCTCGGCAACGCGTTCCCGATTGTGTTCCTGCTGGTGGCCGTGATGATGAGCCTGACCGCCATGGCGCGCATGGTCGAAGAGGACCGCTCGCTCATCGGCACGTACGTGGGGCTCGGCTACGGGCGGCTAGCGGTCGCGTCGCGCTACCTGCTGTTCGCGCTGCTCGCCTGCCTCATCGGCGGCGGCCTCGGCCTGATCGCCGGCTTCCTTGGCATTCCGGCGTTTCTGCTGGTCGTATTGCAAGGCATGTATGTGATGCCCGGTCTGCGGCTGGAATACGACTGGCTGTACGGTTCGCTCGGCATCGCGCTGTTCGTGGTCGGCGTGCTCGCCGCCACCATCTACGCGTGTGTGCAGGAAATGCGGCAGACGCCCGCCGCGCTACTGCGTCCGAAAGCGCCGCGCGCCGGCTCGCGCATTCTGTTGGAACGGATTCGGCCGGTCTGGAATCGCATCGGCTTCCTCGGCAAAGTGACCGCGCGCAACATCTTCCGCTTCAAATCGCGCCTCATCATGACGGTCGGCGGTGTGGCCGGCTGCACCGCGCTGATCGTCTGCGGCCTGGCCATCAACGACACCGTCGCAGACCTCGGCATCAAGCAATACCGCGACATCTACCAGTACGACCTGATGGTGGTTTCCGACGATTCGGACGCGTCGGCGATGCGCACGAAAGTCGCGTCAGACGGGCGCGTCACGTCATCGCTTGACGTGCGCATAGAATCGGGCGATCTGGCGATTTCGGGCGGTGGCGACGGTGACAGCGGCAAGGCCGGCAGCAGCGGCAGCGAAAGCATCCAGCTGGTCGCGGTGCCGGAAAAGCATCTGTCCGATTTGGGCGAAATGGTCACGTTGCAGCCGGTCTCGTCCGGCATACTGGGCACGTCCGGCGTCGGCAAAACCGGTTCGCTGAAACTCGATGACGATGGCGTGATCGTCGCGCAGTCGGCGGCAAGCGCGCTGGGCGTCAAGGCCGGTTCCAAGGTGCGACTGACCAACGGCGACGGTGTGCGGGCCACGGCGAAGGTGAGCGCGGTGAATCGCAACCTCATCGGCTCGGATGTGTATGTAAGCGAAACCTACTACGCCAAGCTTTTCGACTCGAAAGACGCGAAGAACACCAAGAATTCCAAGAGTTCCGAGGATTCCGAGGCTCTGACGTGGAACGCCATGCTCGCCAAGCTTTCCGGCTCCGACACTTCGCAAACCGACTATGCGGAATCGCTCGAAGAGGACAGTTCGGTGATGAAGGCCGTAAGCTGCGCGCACATGGCCGACAGCTTCAAATTCGACCTCATGGGCGCGGTGGTGGCGCTGATCGTGGCGCTCGCCGGCGGTCTGGCGCTTGTGGTGCTGTTCACGCTCGCCAATACGAACGTGTCGGAACGCGTGCGCGAGATGGCCACGCTCAAGGTGCTTGGCTTCTTCGACCGCGAAGTGCACCATTACGTGAACCGTGAGATGATGATCCTCACCGTCATGGGCGTGATACTGGGTCTGCCGCTCGGCCGGCTCGTCGGCGGCATGCTGACGATGGCGCTCAACATGCCCTCGTTGTATTTCGAGGTGGAGGTCAAGCCGCTGAGCTACGTGATCGCGGCCGTGGCGACCATGGCCTTCGCGCTGCTCGTGCAGCTGTTCGTCAACCCCGTCCTCGACCGCATCGACCCCATCAGCTCCCTCAAGTCCGTGGAGTAGCGCCCCTCCGAAGCCCTCTCAGTTCTTCGGGTAGCGGTAGTTGTGGGGGAGTTGGGTGGTGAGCTGCGGGTCCAGGCCGAGTTCCTTGAGTTGGCGGTCGATTTCGAGGCGCGCACGTTCCACAAGTTCGGCGCGACGGCTGTCCAAACCGTTCAGCCCCTCCTGCTTTTCCAGCGATTCCAACGTCTCCGCCATACGCTTGAGCCGGTCCTGATGGTGCAGCAGCGCGCGTACCTGTACGTGCTCGCGCACGATCGCACGCCATTCGGGCGGCGTATGCGCGATCTCCCGCACCGCGGTGACGGGGTGGATGTCGGCCACCTGATATGTGATCGAGCCAAGCAGCGGCATCAGGAACACTGTAATCGCGCCGGCTGCGACCAGTGTCGACGCGGTGTCGCCTTGCATGGTGCCGACCTTCACCGCCAGCGACGTGACGGCGACGATGATCGGCAGGGCGGTCGTGCAATACAGCGCCACGGTGACGCGATGATGCGATGACAGCGGATTCTCGCGTTTGTCGAGCGATAGCGCAACATATACGGGCACCGCGCGAATCAGCATGAGCATGACGATGAACGCGACGAGCAGCGCGGGCCGGCCTGCCACGGCGCGCACGTTGATCGCGGCGCCTGACACCACGAAGAACACAGGAATAAGGAAGCCATAGCCGACACCCTCCAACTTCATTTCCAGCGACTTGCTGCCGTCGGGGATGATGTAGCGCAGGATGAAGCCTGCGGCGAACGCGCCGAGCACCGCGTCAAGTTCGAACAGTGCGGAAATGGTGACAAGGAAGATGAGCAGGAATGTGGTCAGTCGCATGAGCGTTTGCGATGACGTGTTCGCATTTTCCGTAAGGAAACGGTACAGGCGATGGCCGGTTCTCAGTGCTTTCGTAGGTAGCATCGCGCACAGTAGGCAGATGGCAAGGAACGCGCCGAGCACGAGCATGGTTTGCCAGCCGGTTCGGGTGGATAGCAGGATGGCCATGGCAAGGATTGGGCCAAGTTCGCCCCACGTTCCGTACGAGATGATGGCGTCGCCGATGGGGGGTGCCTTCGAGGTTGCGTTCCTTGAGAATCGGCATGAGCGTGCCGAGCGCGGTGGTGGTGAGTGCGATTACCGTGGCCACGCCGTTGATGCCTTGCTTGGTGAAGAACGGAAGGAATGTCACAACCAGCCAGGCGAGGCCTAGCGTGATTCCCCATGTAAGCAGTCCGACTTTGCCTTGATGTCCGGCGAGTCGTTTGGGGTCGATTTCGTAGCCGGCGAGCAGGAACAGGAACGCCATGCCGAGCTCGTTCAAGAGTTTCACGGCGTCGTTTACTTCGATCACGCCTAGTCCGTACGGGCCGAGCGCGGTTCCGGCGGCGAGCAGCAGCACGGTTTGTGGAATGAACCTTCCCGGGATCAGCTGCGCCACAATCGGGCTGACGGCCGCCACCGCCATGATGATAGTCAATGAAACGAGCTCTTGCGTCATGTTTCCAGCCTAGTGAGTCTGCGTGACGGTGTGTAGAGACGTAGCGGCCCCATGATGTGCTAAAGGGTGTGCTGGGGGTGAGGTTAAGATTGTGTAAATTTTATGGGGGGTCTATGAGCCTTCCTATCTGCGAAAAATGGCGGAACTCTTTTGTTTGTAAGATAGGACTCCTTTTTTATTGGGGGGAGTGGGATTTTTTATTCGAGGGTTTTAACGAGGGGACAATGGGGAAATCTCCGATATGATTCTGAACTAAGCTGTTCAGGCAGTAGCAGTATAAGGGGCAGAAAAAATGATTGATGGCAAATTTACCGCAAAGGAGCGTGCGTATCTGTCCAGCCTGCCGGCGGTCAAAAGCGTGAGTGCATCGCATATCCGATATTCGGACCGTTTCCGGGTGGAAGTGATGTGCCGTTATAACGCCGGCGAATCACCGTCAGCCATTTTCCGTGAAGCGGGGCTTGATCCGAAACTGATCGGCTACAAACGTGTGGAGCGGTGCATTGCGCGCTGGAAGCAGCAGGAACGTGATGAGCGTCGAAAGGGAAAAGGGTCCGCGAGCCATTATCTGCAGGATGTCGAACTGCGGGATGTCGAAGACGATTTGTCGATCGCCGAACTGCAAGGGGCTACGCACGAAGAGGAAACGAATGACCCAACTGAGGCCGACGAATCGCAGAATATGGCGGCAAAGCTTGCGCAGGCGCAACTGACCATCAACAAATGCGATCTGCTCATCGCCAAACAGGCGTTGCGTATCGACGAGCTGGAACGCGTGCTGCGGAAGTTCATCCAGTGACGGACATGCGGCAACAGCAGGCGGAGCGCTATCGGGAACCGTCTTTCGAAGAGGCGGTCGACATTGCCGATGAGGTGCGGCAGTGGCGCAGGGATCGCAGGAAAGTCATTGCCATGCGGGTGGTTGCGGCGCTGTTGATCATTCTTGCGATAGGCATCGGCGGGTTTCCTACGTTTCTGCAGTATCAGTCGGCGCGGGAGCTACGGAATACGTCGAACCGGTCCGTGCAGACGGTTGCCGGCTGGCCTTCCCCCCAAGCCGATGAGGCGTTTGCCGCGGCCAAAGCGTATAACAGGCGGCTTGCGGCTTCAGGACAGCCGGTTCTCGGCGAGGCGCAAGACCCGTTCTCCCAAGTGCAAGGCGGCTCGCAGTCCAGTGAATCCGGTGCCGCGGAATCAAATAGCGCCAGCGCCAAAGATAAGGAATATCAAAGTTTGCTCGATTCCGGCAGCGGCGTGATGGGAACCATCCGCATTCCGAAGATCTCCGTACGCCTGCCGATCTACCATGGCACGTCGCAGTCGGCGCTCGCATCCGGATCCGGACATCTGTATGGCAGCAGCCTACCGGGGGGCGGGCGGAGCCCGCATGCG
>ERZ779877.2784-NODE-2784-length-12283-cov-3.323193_pt1 | contig 12283 bp, 4 predicted proteins | sample MGYA00511556_ERZ779877 | MGnify/ENA primary metagenome ERZ779877 (study PRJEB29588, sample SAMEA2159338) | human gut metagenome | biome: human gut; feature: human-associated habitat; material: faeces | place: Denmark | collected 2008/2010 ...
ACCGTAATCGTATCCATACGGGTTGCGTCCACATCAACGTCCTCCACCAAGCGCACGGCACTGTTGCCCTGAATCATGTTACCTGTCGGCGAGGTGTAGTAACGCAGACGGGCAGAGATTTGGCGCTTCAGCTGAGCGTCGGCAATGGCTGCCGTGTCGGCGGCCAACGGGGAGGCAAACACCACCTTGATGTCGTACGGGCAGTTGGACAGCGTGTTCGGAATCTCGAACGTGATTTCAGGCTGGTTCTGGCGGCCCGAACGGCTGTCGGTCACATAGAGGTAACCGCCTGCGGACACCGTCAGCGTATCGTTCATGCTGGAAGAAACAGTGACCGGAGATGCCTGGATGGCCGTGGAGTCGCCCGAAAGCGTCACGGTAGAATAATTGTCCATGTATTCGGCTTCCACCTTGATGGTGCTCATGATGTTCAGGTCGGTGGGCTTCATGCGCCAATCCGTCGCCGTATAGAGCAAACCGTTGCTGCACTCCTGCGGAGTCAGGCCCTCAAGGATACCACCATTTTGCTTAGGCCAGTAGAACACCGAGAAATCCGGATCGTATGGCGAATAAGTCGTGGAAATGATGGAGTCGGGATCCTCTTCGTTGAAGGGAGGTTCCTGCTCGCGCACGCTGAAGAACGAGTTGGCCGTCAGCAATTCCTTGGCATACAAGTTCTGCAGAGAGTCGCCCTCTTCGCCCAATTCGGTGTGGTATACGAAATAGTTCTTGTAAGTGTCCACGTGCTCGCGCCAAATCTTGTTCGTCGGCGCCAGGAACCAATACAAGCTGTCTTCCGATTCGATGTCGCCCATCATCGTGAAATAGGTGTTGTAGCTGTACATCACGGAGTCGAGATAGATGGTCTGTCCGTCAACGATACCGCCCGGAACGGAAGCTTCCTCGTCCAGTTCCTCATGCTGCCATGAGCGGAAGAAAGCCACCAAGCTGTCCAACCCCTCGTCGCCACCGACATTCGCACGGATGCGCTCCCAGATATTGGGCACGAAAGCCACCGGGGCGTCCACCTTGTAGAGCATACCATTGGACGAAGCCACGCCCTGGCCCACGAGGTTCACCTCGTCGTTGAACTTCGAGCTGCTCAGCTGCATGCGCTTGCCGTTGAGCATACGGATGCTCTCGTCTTCGGTCAGCGAGGAAATCGGACGGGTGTACATGGCGATGTGGTTCTGAATGAACTGCACCACCGTGGTGTTCTCGTCCTCGGGCACATCCGAGTTAGCCCGGTCGGCCTTGTAACGGTCAATCCAATCCTGAGCCTCCTGGTCAGTAATCACAGGCGCCCATACGGTGAAAGTCTGGCGGGAATCCAGCATGCTCTTGTATCCGCAAGAGTCGAGCACCCTCATGAACGGGCGAAGGCTCTCATCGTTCTGCATGCTTTCCCAAAGAGTCGCCGTAGGCACCGTACCATTCACGCTGTAATGGTCGTCCCAAGTGTCCGTGCAGGACACGCTGGCGACAGCAGCGGCCATTGCCGCGATGCTTGTTAGCACTGAATATTTCAATTTCATCTTCTTAAGTCATTAAATTGTGAATATTAATACATGTCTTCGCCCAATCCTCCGGCTCCGCAGATGCTGATGGGCACCAGTTCGAAGTAGTCGAGCACGAAGCAACCCTTGTTGCCCTGCGTGAACACGGAACGGAAACGTATCGTGTGGGTCGTATGCGGCTCAATCACCACATCGCACACTTTGCGGCGGAACGTGTAACGGTTGTTGTACATCATCGTACAGTTGGTAGGACTCCAACGAGGAGCGTCTGTTCCATCATTGTCCGTGAAACAACTCTTCGGACCGCTATAGTAACCATTGTTGTTCATGACACGCTCGTTCTCCTCCAATTCCACGCTTGTCCACAAACCTTGTTTGTTTTCCTCAGAATTGCGCCAACCGGTGTCTTGGTACAAGCCTCCAACACGTCCATCGTCGGCCTGGTAACGCAAATCCATGGGGATGCCCTGCGGGCGGCCGTCAACATAGACTTGTGCGATACCACGGTCCAACATGCCGGGATAGCCCAAGCGCAACTCGTAGGTGCCGGGAGGTACATGCGGCAACTGGAATGTCACATCGTAGCTCGAGCCGAGGATATTGATTTCGTCCCCGCCCCAGTTCCACCAAGGAACCTTGGGACGCTGCACGAAGAAGATCGTATTCTCGCTGAACGAGGTGTTCTCCATGTAACCGGGCGGAATGTAGTAGTTGAAGCCATCGGCCTCGCCACCATTTTCCGAAGCATCAACAGACTCGTTGTATACTTGTGTCGGATTACCACAGAGACGGATGTTGTTGTTCGTCAGCTCCGGCCACAAGGTCACGAAGTCGAAACGCAAACGGTTGTTCATGATGTTGTCGCGCATCACATTGTCGTAAGCCACCACATCGTCCAGATAATAATAGGCCACATTCAATGAGAAGTTCATCGCATCCGGCGTGGTCAGGTGAGCACCGCGCACCCTCTGGCCGTTATTGTAACGCGTAGCGGCAGTATGGTTGATGTAGTATCCGGCAGGGTACTCCACCTGAGCATCCACCGTGCGGTACACGCGCTCCAACTTGATGGTGGAATAGTCCAGCAAGGTGCTGATCCACTCCGTCGGGTCGGCATAGTTCGTGTTCGTACCCCAGCAGTTGATCAACTTGGCCGTACTGGCAAACAAGCGATCCAAGATGTGGTAGGACAAGAACATGTTCAACGGGTTATGGCGGCTGGTCAGGCTCTCGCGGTTCCAGAAGCACTCCTTGTAGGTGCGCCCTTCAGGGTCGTCGGGGTTCACCAAGTCCAAGCCAAAGATTTGTTCGGACATATCGTCGCCGTACTTCTCCTCAGCCAAGTCATACAAGCCGTCGATCTTCTCGTCCATCGTCATGCTCTCGTTGAAATAGGTAGGATACTTTTCATACAGCACCTGGTCGGGCACGACAAAGACCGTGAAGCCCTCATAGCGATGATCCGGACGCTTGGCGATGTAGAGGTAACCTGCATCATTCTCGTTAAAGATACCGCCCGAACGGAGGTCTCTCTCCCACTCCGGATAATTGTTCTTCCACGTCTCGTAACTGTCGTCACGATAATGGATGAGGGAGTCAAGCAAGCCCGTGCGGCTGAGCGCCTCGTAGTAGATGGAGTATTCGCCATGGTTGTCATCCAACAACGCCGAACCCATACTCATGTTGGGCACCACCACCTTATCCACGGGATGCACCACGCCATTGTCCACAGAGTCGTTCTTCAGGTCGTTGATGATGGCGGCGTTGCGGTTGATGATGCTCACGGCCATGCCGTTGGCATCCACCGAGTCACCATCGGTCACGATGATGAGCGGCAACTCCAGCTCATTGTTCTCCTGAACGGTCTCTGCGAAGTCATAGGTATAGCGGATGTTGTTGTCCAACAAGCACGCTTTCACCAACGTGTCGCACACCTCCACGGGTATCTCATCCACCGAGGCGTAGCCATGCTCCCGCATGTATTCCTCCACGCCCGAATTGATGGCGGGGAAGAAGGTGCGCCCACCGCGGCTTCCCAAGAAGTCCATTTTCCCGGCGCGCTCGGCTATCTGGCAGAAGAGGCTGAAGTCCTCATGGTTGCGCAGGAAGTCGCTCATCATCTCGCCCGTGAACGTGTAGTAACTCTCAGCGGGCAAGTCGTCGTTGCAACTGGAGAAGAGATTCGCACACGCCGCCGTGATAACAACGGCGCATGCGGATGTCCATATCTTATTTGTCTTAAATCTCATAATTTTGTCTTAAATCTCATAATTTATAATTAGTTTGTAGATTCGTAAGAGTCGCCTGCTTCAGGATAAGCCGGGTTCTGCGTCAAGTTGGGGTTAACCTGCAACTCGTCGTAGTTGTACGGCCAATAGATAGCCATCATGTTGCCGAGCTTACCGGTAGCCGTGGCGGCATTCTCCGTAAACTTATCGCTGACGGCATCTACCAGATAAGTGGTGTTGCCTTCCAGACGGCTGCGGCGCACAAGGTCGAACCAACGCTTGCCCTCGAAGAGGAATTCGCGACGGCGTGCGTCGTACACCAAGTCAAGCATAAGGTCTTTCGTGCTATAGTTGCTGTACGAGATGCCAGATTCGCCATTCGGGCAAGAACGGTCTTCGATGGCTTTCACCAGTTCGAAGGCTACCTGTCCCAGACTGTCGTTGCGATCGTTCTCCTCGTCGGTCATCATGCAAACCAAAGCCTCGGCCCGGATAAGCATCATGTCGCTCACGCGGTAGAAGATCCAGTTGGCGTCGTTCTTGGTCTGACGCCAGCCCGTAGAGGAGGTAACATGCGGAGTCTCGTTCACATACTTGGAAATGTAGACCAACTCCGGATTGTTCTGGTCGCCATCCACGAACATCGACTCTTTGATGCGCGTGTCCTGCTTGTTGAAGAAGAGGGTCGGAGAAACGAACTCTTCCCACAAGCCCTCGGCCGGAGCGAACAAACCCGGTTCGGGATTGGCCTGGTTCACAGACTTATAGAAGAACTCCGCCATCATGTCGTTGGACTTGGAGTTATCCGTGGTGCTTTCCGTGAAATCCAGTTCAAAGATGCTCTCCGGACCACCGCCCTCTGCAAATGTATACCGATAAGCATCACCGATGCTAAACAAACCGCCACCGTAATCCGGAATCAGCGGATATCCGTTGGTCATGTAGCTTTGCGGATAGTTGTTCTCGAAATACTCGGTTTTGTTCTTGATGACCATCTGGGCGTACTTGTCAGCATTGGCATAGTCCTTCAGCCAGAGATACATGTCGGCCACCATGGCCAGGATGGCATCCTGGGTGATGCGACCGTAGCTGATATCCACTCCGTTCTGCTTCGGCCAAACGCGCAAGGCGTTGGGATATACTGTCAGCAGATCCTGGATGAGGGTGCGCACGATGACATCGCCGTCCGTAGCCGGAAGGTTCAGTTCCTGCTCGTCGTTGGTGATGGCCTCAGTATAATAAGGTACATCCTTGAAGGCGCGCACCAGATAGAAGTAGCACAAAGAGCGCAGGGCCGTCACCTCGGCAATCGTGGCCTGCACGTCGCTGGGCAGATAGTTCGGGTCGACTTCGGCCACTTGCGGCGCCCTTTCAATGACCAAGTTACAACGGTCGATGACCGAATAGAAGCTCGACCAGTCGGTGTAGCCGTTAGTAGAAAGGATGTTCTCGCTCAAGATATATCCCTCGTTTGACGTGGCACTGAAGCTCGACCGGAAACCGCGGCGGGTGTTGTCGGAACGGCTCTCTCCCCAGATGAACAGACGGCGCAGGAAGTCATCGTCCTGCATGCGGGTGTAGCATCCCGTCACAATCTGGTCCACGTCGTTCTTTTCATTCCAATAGTTATCTTCATACACCATGGTCAGAGGGTAGATCTCCAAGAAGTCCCCGCATGACGTCATCGACATGCCGGCCACGGCGAGAAGTGCTGATTTAAACCATTTATTCTTCATAATCTTCATAGCATTATTCAATTAGAAACGAACTGTGATACCCAAGGTGTAAGACTTGGCACGCGGCGTCTGCGCGTTGTCTTGCGTCACGCTGTAACCACCGTAACCCAACTCAGGATCCACACCCGAATACTTGGTCAAGCAGAACAAGTTGTTGGCACTCAGATAGAAGCTCAAACCGTTCAGGCCAATCTTGTTCGTCAGCTTCTGCGGCATGTTGTAGGACAGCTGCAGGTAGTTCAGACGCAAGAACGTACCATCTTCCACGAAACGGTCACTAATCATCGTGTTGTAGTTGGCAAAGTTGTTGTTGCCGCTCAATGCACGCGGAATGGTCGTAACATCACCTTCCTTGCGCCAGCGGTAGTTCACGGCCTGGCTCTGGTTGTTGTTTGAGTTCATGCTCTCCATGTTCAGGCGGGCCAAGTTCACGATGTCATAGTCCACACGGTAGTTGAACTGTGCGTTCAGCGACCAGTCACCATAGTAGAAGCGGAAGCCGAAACCACCGGTCAACTTCGGCAAGGAGTTACCCAAGTAGACAACATCGAGGTGGTTGATGTTACCATCGTGGTTCACGTCTTCGTAGATGGCATCGCCACCCTTGAATTCGTAACCGGCATTGCCGCCCGATTCATAGTTGAACAACATCTGCAAGGGGTCGCCCTTCATGTCATACACCACTTCACCGTTGGCGTTGTAGACGATAGGTGCCGTCCATCCGCCATTGTTGTTGAAGTTGGCGATGAAAGCCTGTGCGTCGGCATCGCCATCCTTTGCAGCACGATACTGGTCGAGGTAAGTCTCATAGTTATACATGTAGACGCCCTTGCTGCGGTAACCATAGATAGCACCGAACGGGTTGTCCACCTGCACGCGCTGCAGCAACGAGGCGTTTTTGGGCTCCCAGTCGCTGTTCAGCGTCTCGAGCACGCGCGGGTCCATTCTCGTGATGACGTTCTTGTTGTTGGCGAACACGAAGTTCACGTCCATGGAGAACTTGCCCTTCTGGACGAGCTTGTTCGTGTTCAAGTTGATTTCCCAACCCTTGTTGTTCATGTCGCCCACGTTCTGATAAGGATAGGTAGTGAAACCGGAGATACTGGAGACACGGATGTTGCCCATCAACATGTCCTTCGTGGTCTGCGTATACAAGTTGATATCAGCCGTAAGTTTGTTGTCGAAGAAGCCCAAGTCGAAACCTACGTTCCACGTGTACTTCATTTCCCAACGCAGGGTGTTCATCTTCAAGTTGTTCGGCGCCATGGCGTTCTGGCCGAAGTAGTTACCGGCTGCGCTATACTGGTTGATGTACAGGTAGTCGGAGCTGGGCTGGTTACCCGTCATACCCCAACCCGGACGAACGGACAACATGGAGAGCCACTTGCGCGTGCCTTCCATCCAAGGCTCGTCGATGATGTTCCAACGGCCAGAGAAGGCGGGGAACACACCCCAGCGCTTGCTGGGACCGAACTTGGTGGTACCGTCGACACGGGCGGAAACGTCGAAGATGTAACGGCCCTTGTAGGCATAGTGGGCAGAGAAGGTGTAGTACATGCTTCTCCAGCGGTTGAAGTTGCTGCTCATGCCCGGAGTGATGCCACCGGCGCTCGGTGCCTCGATGCCGTTAGGCAGACCGGACACGTTCGTGCTCTGATCGCTCGACGTACCGGAAACCAACTGGAAGCGTCCCATGGTCATGAACGAATGGTCTTCGTTCAGGAAGTGAGGCATGAAGGTCAACGTATGCGTAGTAGTGAAGGCCAAGCTCTTGGAGCTGAAGCTCGAAGCGCTGCTCACGCCACCGGCATTCCAGTTGGCCGAGCTCAGTTCGCGCGGATAGTACTTGTCTTCGTAAGCATTGAACACGTTCATAAGGACTTCACCGTTGTATGTCAGGCGGTGCTTCGTCTCGTCGATGCCCAAGAAGTCATACTGCAACTCCAGCTTGGGGTCGATAGAATAAGTAGTATAAGAGTTCTTCGCATACTTGGCAGAAGCGATGGGGTTCACGATGCCACGCTGATCCTGAAGGGCATCGTTGCCGGGAAGCATGGTGTAGTAACGGCCCAAGGAGTTGCCATACTGGTCTTCTTCAAAGATGGACAAGTTAGGCATCTTGCGGTATGCAATGTTCAAGAGGTCGTCGGAGTTGCGCTGGTTGTCCGTATAGGTCAAGGAGAAGTCACTCATGATCTTGATACGGTCGCTCACGTAGTAGTCCAACATCATACGCGTGGTGAAACGGTCGAGCTTCTGCTCGATGATGGAACCCGTCTCGTGGTCGTAACCACCTGAGATACGGAACGAAGCCTTCTCACCACCACCGTCGATGGAGATGTAGTGCTGCTGGCGCAAGCCGACTTGCTTCACTTCCTTCACCCAGTCGGTGTTGTTGTTGAACATCTGCCACTCGGAGAACTCGCGGCTATCCGTGATGTAGTTGAGTTCGGGGATGTTGGCGGCCTCGTCGCTCAAACGCGGATTGAAGTAGGCTTCCTTGAGCAACATGGTGTACTGGTCACCCGTCAGCAGGTCGATGCCGTCCGGCTGGAAAGTACCCGTCAAGCGGAGAGAGTAAGTCAGGCGCGGGGCACCACGCTTACCGCGCTTGGTCTTGATTTCAATCACACCGTTCGCACCCTGCGAACCCCAGATGGCCGTTGCGGCGGCATCCTTGAGCACGCTGATGCTCTCGATATCCTCGGGGTTGACGTTCAGCAACTGGGCGAACTGCTCGTCGTTGGCGTTCTGCACGTCGAAGTTGCTCTGGTCCACGTTCCACACGTCGCCGTTCACCACGATCAACGGTTCGGAGCTGGTCAAGGTACTGATGGTAGAGGCACCACGCAGACGCATGGTCGTACCGGCACCCAAGTTACCGGAGTTGAACACGATGTCCAAACCGGCGATACGTCCCTGAAGGGCCTCGTCGACAGAAGTCAGACCCAAGCCTTCGAATTCCTTGGCGTTGATGGTCTGGGTGGCGAAAGAAACCTCACGCTCGGGGATGGCCAGACCGGACGTCTCCACGCGCTTCTTGGCCTTCACTTCCACGGTCTTGAGCACCATGGCGTCTTCCAACGTCACGCGATAGACTCTCTTATTAATAGGTAAGATTTGAGTCTTCAAACCCACGTAGCTGATCTTCAACTTGTTTTGCGGGTTCTTGATCTTCAGGGTAAAGTTACCGTTGAAATCTGTCACAGTGGCAGATATGTTACGGTTGGAAGCATCGACCTCGACAACGGCCGCTCCCACAACAGGCCCGAAGGAGTCGGAAATGGTTCCGCTCACACTCGTGATCCCCTGTGCATTCACCACCGTAGCGATAGCCAGGCAGCAAATCATCAAATAATATTTTAATTGTTTCATTATCGTTATCATTAAGGTTAATTACCTGAAATCGCATTGTAAGCATCGGACATTTCCTTCGTGTAAAGCAAAGGTTTGTCAATCAGATGCACAACCGCATAAGAGGAGTTGAATATACGGGTCGCGTTCTCGATGTTGTTACAGTTGGGCGACGAGTTGTTAGCGTCTTGCCCACTGTTACCGGAACGGAAGCGGTATTCACGAGCCAAATAGTTGCCTTCCAACACCTTGCGGGGTGCTTCGTTTTCGATTTCCTGACGCTGCGAGTCGTTGCAAGTGATGGTGATGCTGCCTTCGCCCGACTGTCCGTTGTTGTTCACCGTGAGGGTAGCAAAACGGCTGCCTCCCATGTAAGAGGTTTCATAGGTACCCGAGCTGGCCGGAGAGGACATGTAGATGGCGCTGTTCTGGATGTGGTAGCGGATGAAGTTGTTCAGCAGAGAGTCCATCTCGGCAATCTGCGTCTCCAAGCGAGCAATTTCCGGCTCATTGCCTTCGTCCTCAGCAATAGACAACTGGTCTTCCAACTCGAGGATCTCTCTCCAGTCGGGAACGATGTTGGCCTCATACAACTTATTGATTTCCGACGTGCGCGGCACGTAAATCGTATAGTTGTAGTTTTCCATCACGCTCAGCGTCGTGTCGTTGGAGATGGTGCGGGCCGTAGTCGTCGTGCTGGTGCTGCTTGAAGTGATATTATAAAGGATACCCGCCAAGGAGCTGTGGCCCAACATGCTATAGAACTCGGAATATTCAGGATTCTTGGCCGAAAGCTCGCGCAGCAAAGCCACTACGGACTTGGAAGCGGTCATCACCGGCTCGGAGTCCACGATGAAGGTTTCACCGTTACCGTTGGGGTTGGAACCCATATCGTAATAACCTTCCACGGCACGGACATTCAACTCGGTGGCAGGCGTGTTGTTCTGCTCGCCCAGTTCCTTACGATAAGGAGTGGTGATGCGGATGTTCTCGGCCGTTCCTTCGAGGATCACGGGGCAGCCGCCCTTGGTCACCCACACGCTCTTGTCGCTCGTCGTGGAGACGGACTTGTCCTTCACGATGATGGAATTTTCCGAGATGTCGCGCAAGCGGTTCTGCACGTAGTCCTGCTCATTGCTGTTATTGGTCCACGGGTTGGTAATCTGCTCACCCTTGCTCAGCGTTCCGTCCGCGTTCCTTACGGCATTGTAGCGACGGCACTTGATGCGGTAGCCCGACAACTGTGGGCTGTCGTCATAATAGAACTCGGTGATGGTCGGCGTCGTCTTGTGGTAGTCCACGGGGTCCACATAGTTCCTCAAGGCCCGGTCGGTGGGAAGGATGAAGAGGAATTCGCTTTCCATGGAGTTCAAGTAAGCCTGGTAGTCCAACTCGTCGATGATGAAGCGCATCACGCGGATGCTGTCGTCCAAAGCCGCGGGGAAGGACACCGACTGGTATTCCGGAATGTTGTACACTTCATTAGACTTGTACACCACGCCGTTGTTGGCCATGAGGCAAGAGCCGATACCCGTCGTTCCGCCCGGCTCGCCCACGGAGAGGTGCATTTCCATCTGCGCGGTGTTCATCACGGAGGAGAACTTGCTGGGCACGGTGGCCACGAGGGAATACTTCATGAAGTTGTCGAGCATGTTCACGATGATGTGGTTCGGGATGCTGTCGATTTCTCCATAACGGTCGATGAGCGCCTCGCCACCGCCACCACCGCCATAGAAATAGCGCTGGAAAGCGTCGTCAGTAGGCGCGATGATGACCGCCATGTCTTCGGCAGCAGGGGTGTTGGAAGAAGCATTGGCATACATGTTCCATCCCGGGTCGTAAGACAGGATCTGGCCGTCGTCGAACGTCGTACCTCTATAAGTATTCAAATAGTTGGTAGCGTGCGTATCGAAACCGTTGTTCAGGTAACGCCAGATGAAAGCGGAGTCCACGCCCAAGGTGTTGGACAGGTTTTCGTCATACACGGGCACGCTGAAGCGGTCGAGCATCTTGCTGAAGATGGTGAGAGAAGTGTCGTTGTGGATGGCTTCGGCCATGTTGGTCAGCGGCTCCATCACGTTTTCCAACACCTGCACGTAACCGTTCTGGCAAGTGATGTCCTTCTCCACCAGCCGCTGGCCGTTGATGTAGGATTCCGACGTGTTGTTGCAGGCGCCGTTGGTCAGGAACTCCAAGTCGGAGTCCGTGATGTCCTTTCCCTTCATGTAAGCGGGCAGGAAGTGCACCATGGGCGAAGTCGTGTTGTCACGGAAGACGGGCATACCCTTCTCTACTCCCCCTTGGGGATATTTAGAGCGGTAGTATGCCCAATATTCATTGTCCGGCATGTCAGCCTGCCCCAGATAGGGCACCGAGTCGTAGAGGGTCACCGAAGTGTTGCGGCGCATCACCGTACCCGTCGCAGGTTCATCGCCCGCCGCCGAGGACATCAACTCAATGAGGTAAGCACTATTGATCATCGCCGAGTTAAACAACAGTTTCTTCTGCGAAGCGGACAAATCGTCGTAGGACTTGACGCCCCACTTGTTGTTGGCGAAGAACCGCGCGAAGGCCTCGTCGTTGGCCACGAAGAGCGTCTTGCTACCCGTCAAGCTCAGCATACGTGCGTTTTCCGTCTGGCCGGTGGTCGCATTGATGTTCGACACCTCATCGTCGTTGATGAGCTGCAACATCGTCTGATAATTCCCGCGCTTTTCCAATTCCTCATAAATACTGCTCCCCAGCCACGAAGGCATACCCGTGAGAAGTTCGTCCTCACACGAAACCAGCATACCGCCGGCGAAGAACAGCGCACAAGCAGAATAGGTCAAACGCCCCATTTTCCTTTTAATGTTACTGCCTTTCATATTCCATTAGGTTAATATTTTATTTGATTCATTTTTCTCTCCATTCTCTTAGTTCCTGTTTAAAGCCGTGTCTCCGGCGCGCGGCAGGGAATTGACCAGCAGCCTCCCCGCACAATATTTTTGCAGCCCACCAAAGGGGAAAACCCATCTGATAAAGCCGCTGAAACTGTGTCTTGTAGTATCGTCCATTTCACATTCCATTAGGTTAATTTATTCAATATTTTTTAAATCAGGAACACATAATCCCCCTTTTCGATTATCAAAGATATGACATTTCTGTAAAAACACATAATAAAATCTAAACTAAAATCAAAAATATGTTTTAAAACATGTTTTTTTAGTGAAAGGAATCGGCGCTTCGCATGGCATTAGATAAAAATTCCTACGTGGATTTCACACTATTTTCGTTTGTTTTGCATATACCATGGCTTCACGCAAAGGAAATGAAACAGCCCCGTTGCCGCGCACAAGCCCAATATAATATAGGTGGAACAAGCCTGCGCGCCGCCGCCCCACAGCCCTGCGGAGCACGAGAAACCGGCCAGCAGCCCCATGTCCCAGCCCAGCATGTAGGACGACTG
>ERZ779877.2785-NODE-2785-length-12281-cov-2.640275_pt1 | contig 12281 bp, 9 predicted proteins | sample MGYA00511556_ERZ779877 | MGnify/ENA primary metagenome ERZ779877 (study PRJEB29588, sample SAMEA2159338) | human gut metagenome | biome: human gut; feature: human-associated habitat; material: faeces | place: Denmark | collected 2008/2010 ...
TTAGCTTTTTTATTGTTTCGGCAATTTCGGTTTGAAATATGCCGGTTTTGCGTTTCAACCAATAAACGGAGTGTTCCGCTTGCGTCTCTACAAGATAATTGTCTTGTGCGGACAAGTCCTGTTGCCTGAACGCGAGAACGGAAATAGTCGCGTGCTTATCTCTCGGATAAAGCCAAGCGTAGTCGTGATTACTGTAATAACCTATATTTTTCACCTCCTTTATAGATTTTCGGAATAAAACAAAATCGGCTCTCTGTTCGAAAGCCGACCTTAAAATGTCTGTTCGACAATATTAAGTTTTTGTTTTGCTTTGTGCAAGCGTCTCCTATATATAAGCCACGAGAACGCCGAAAATATTACATCGAAAATAAAATTTCTCAAAAAATTTTTTATTGGGGCAGTTTTTTACCACTGTAATACTTATAAAATTCTTTTAGTCTTTTGTTTCGCTTTTCGGCTAGATAAGGATAAAGCCGTTCCGTTAGGCATTGCTCTACGGTTTTCTTTAACGGTTTGGCGAGTTTTTCGACAGCGGTATAAATACTCTCGAACGCCTTATGCGAATCGTGTAAACCGTTTCTTTCTCGGCGCTTTGCTTCCATGCATAACCGCACATATACGCCTTGTATGATCAACGGCTGTTCCTCGTAATAATCTTTGAAATGCTTTTGCTCGTTGTACGACGCGGTTGAGAGATAATTTTCTATATCGGAATTTATTTTATCCTCGTTAAATAGATAGTAACGCAGTATGTAACGGCACAGCTCGCCGATACTGTAAAATCAATTTATAAACGGAAGAATATCTCCGAATATACCTCTTATGACAAATTCTATTTCAACGTCGAGGAAATCGGGCAGTTCATAATCTCGCATAAAAATTTGCCATAACTTCCATACAATATCGTCCGGCGTATTGTCTTTGCTCAAATCGCAAGCGTCCAACTTTCGTCTTGCCCGACGGAAAGTAGAAGATACCGCACCTTGCGTTATGTCCAATTCCGCGGCTATATCTTTTTGCGTCATTCCGTCGTCCACGCTCAAACAATACACTTCGCGCTCGCGTTTTGTAAGCGTTGATAGCGCACGTATTCTGTCTATCCGCTCGGCGGTAGTAACCGCAAGCGGCACGTCGCGATTGATCCATTTTTGCTGTTGCTCCGGAGAAAGTTGTTCTTCGTTTTCAGGAAACGGCTCGTTATGGCGATAAACTTTGTGCCAATTATTATACTCGAATCTATCTAATTCGCGTAATGCTTGCCACTCGTTTTCCGTAACTTCTATCTCGATATATCTCTTATCCCAAATGTGGAAGTTTGCTTTATCTTCGTCGTTGCACGGATAGTAATACAGAAACTTGCCTTCCGTTTTTGCTGGTTTTTTCTTTTTATTCAGATGATACGCTAATTTATCCATACCCACATTATATCATAATATTGTTGACAAATGCTGTCACTAATAGAAAAAATCTTTAATTATTTTATGTACGGAATAACGCACCAAAACAGCCCAAAATTGCGGCAATTTTCAATGCCTAAGCAGGATAAGGAGAAAGCCAAAATGTGGTATTTTGCCTTTCTCGATGCCGCTCGCTTCGCTCGCTCGGAACAAGCGGGAAACCCGCTTTTCGGTTAATATAAAAACCCATCGTTATTAAAAGTTTAACGGTGGGCTTTATGCTATTCAGCAAATACATCTATCAGCGCTTGCTGTTGTTTTGGCGATAGTTTACGGAACACTTGCAACATCTCTTTTTCCGGTTCACTTAACACTTCTATTTTTTCATCTTCCAAAAAGAATTGCGCAAGCGTTAGTCCAAATGCTTTGCAAATACATTGTAGCGTATCTACTTTTGGCGGATTGTTTCGTTGAAAGAGAGATGACAACGTGGGTAAAGGAATATCTGCTTCTTGGGCAAGTTTATAATCGGTCCATCCACGATCACCTTGCAATTCTCTGATTTTACTCAAAATGTCCATACCAATATTATACTACGCATTTGCATTATCTATTAGCGTGCAAACGCATTGACTTTATTATGCAAATGCATTATAATATAGTTGCGTTTGCATACGAGGATAACCAATGGAACAAAAGCCAAAACAAACAAAATCAAAAGAGCGCATACGGCAACACGGAGAAGTCTTTACCGCCGAGCGTGAAGTGAAAGCTATGTGTGACTTAGTAAAGGATGAAACCGAGCGCATAGACAGCCGTTTTTTAGAACCTGCTTGCGGCGACGGGAATTTCCTTGCCGAAATACTTACACGCAAACTCGCCGCAGTAAGGCGCAAATACGGACGCAGTCATCTTGACTATGAGAAGAACGCCGTGCTTGCTGCGTCATCTATTTACGGTGTGGATATATTGCTTGATAATGTGATTGCTTGTAGAAAGCGAATGTTTACTATATGGGATAAGGAATATACGGCTGTTTGCAAGAAAGATTGCAACGATCAAACGCGCGAAGCCGTTAAATTTATTCTTTCTCGCAATATTGTATGCGGTAATGCGCTCACGCTTAAATGCGTTGACGAAAACGCAAACGATACCGACGAGCCGATTATCTTTTCCGAGTGGGCGTTTGTAACCGCAAGTCAGCTACAACGAAGCGACTATACCTTTGCCGAGCTTTTGGCGCAAAACAACGAACAGCCAAGCCTTATACCACGCGCAAGCGATGAAGGAAATTTCTTAAAGAAATACATAACGCATTACAGGAGAGTGCAAGAAAATGGATGACACACTATTCGGAAAAGTATATAACCCCGACGTTCTCTCTTGCCTTGCCAACTTATCTAACGACGAAGTGTTTACGCCGCCAGAAATCGTCAATCAAATGTTGGACACGTTTCCGCAAGAGCTTTTCAAAAACCCCGACACTACGTTTTTAGATCCGGCGTGTAAAACAGGCGTGTTCTTGCGTGAGATTGCAAAACGTTTGATAAACGGCTTAGAGCAGCAATTTCCCGATTTACAAGAGCGAATAGACCATATTTTTCATAAGCAACTATTCGGCATTGCAATCACCGAACTTACAAGCCTACTTACCCGTCGAGGAGTGTATTGCAGTAAATATCCGAACAGTGAATTTTCGGTTACACGCTTTTCTACCACCGAGGGCAATATTCGTTATAAGCGAATTAAACACACTTGGAAGAACGGGAAATGCATTTATTGCGGTGCAAGTCAATCGGAGTATGAGCGCGGCAACGAGTTAGAAACGCACGCTTATGAGTTTATCCACACCAACGAATTGGAGAAGTTGTTCAATATGAAATTTGATGTTATTATAAGTAACCCGCCGTATCAATTAAGCGACGGTGGCGGATCCGGATCGAGTGCTATGCCCATCTATCAGCATTTTGTTCAAACGGCAAAAAGGCTTAATCCACATTACATTGTAATGATTACACCGTCACGATGGTTTGCTGGCGGCAAAGGACTTGATGATTTTAGGATTGATATGTTAGGCGATAGACACATAGAAAAACTTGTTGATTTTGCCAACAGTGCGGAATGCTTCCCCGGCGTAATAATAGCCGGAGGGGTTAATTACTTTTTATGGAATAGAGATTATATAGGTGATTGTGGCGTTACGAATGTGAAAGACGGCACTACGCTATATAGTCAACGAAAGCTAAATGAGTTTGATATTTTCGTCCGTGATAATATTGCCATTAACATAATTAAAAAAATAAAAATTGTGCAAAAGGCGTTTTTTGATTCGTCAGTGTTTTCAAGGAACTATTTCAGTTTAATCAGCAGTGAGATTGGACATAAAGAGCCGAACAAAGACGATATAAGAATGTTTTCACTTAGTGGCTTTACTTATATTTCTCGAAGCAAGGTAAGCGATAAAGACAAAATATTGCCGGAGTATAAAGTAATTATAACAAAAGCAATGTCCGGAGGCAATAAACCCTCATCGGATGGTAAATATCAAGTTGTTTCTACAATTAAAATTCTTGCGCCATTTGAAGTATGCACAGAAACATATTTAGTGCTTAAAACTTTCAATAATTTAAAGGAAGCAGAAAATCTAAGTGTTTATATCAAGTCGAAATTTTTTAGATTTTTGTTGTTACAAGCTCTAACATCTATTAATATTTCAAAAGAAAAATTCCAATTTGTCCCGTTGCAAGACTTTTCAAAACCGTGGACAGACGAGGAGTTATACGCGAAATACAATTTAACACAAGAAGAAATTGACTTTATCGAATCTATGATTCGTCCTATGGAGTAAACTATGCCGCAAGAATTTTTCGTACAACGCCCACAGGTTACGCCTACTATTTATGCATACTCATTAGAAGGTGTCGCATCACACGACGGCTACATAAAAATCGGATACACAGACCGTGACGTAGAAACGCGCGTGAGAGAACAGTTGCATACAAGCGGTATTGCCTATAAAATTCTACTAAAAGAATCGGCTATGCGTAGTGACGGTAGCTGTTTTCGTGATACAGACGTTCACACAATTTTGCGCTGCAAAGGATTTCGACAATATAAAGAAGGCGAAGATAGAAACGAATGGTTCGCTTGCTCTAGAAACGACGTGCTTTCGGCAATTCTTGAATTGCGTGACGGAATAATATCGGAAGAAAACCGCACGCTTAATTTCAAAATGCGACCGGAACAAACCGTAGCCGTGCAAAAAGCTATGGCATATTTCGCTTCCGCAAAGCGTGACGAGCCTAACAAATCGCCCAAATTTTTGTGGAATGCGAAAATGCGTTTCGGCAAAACCTTTGCCACTTATCAGCTCGCGCGCAAAATGGGATTAAAGCGAGTTCTCGTTTTAACTTTCAAACCTGCCGTTGAATCAGCGTGGCGTGACGATTTGGTTTCGCACGTGGATTTTGAGGGTTGGCAGTTTGTTTCCAATAAGGATGCGCACGATTTGAGCGTAAATATCGACACGCAGTTTTCTTTGTGCGATAAAACGCGCCCTATCGTAGTATTCGGTTCGTTTCAAGATTTGCTCGGCACAAATGAGAACGGTGGCATTAAAGCCAAAAATGAGTTCATACATACCGAATTGTGGGATTTGGTTATTTTTGACGAATATCATTTCGGCGCGTGGCGCGAGAATGCAAAGAAGCTGTTTGAAGATCCAGACGACGAAGAAAACGCCGACTTCGATATGGAACAGTATAAGCGCACAGAAGCGGATAACGCTTACAACGAAACCTTTTTGCCGATTTCCACTTCCTACTATTTATTCCTTTCGGGTACGCCGTTCCGCGCTATAAACAGCGGCGAGTTTATCGAAGATCAAATTTATAATTGGACGTATTCGGACGAACAACGCGCAAAAGAAAGCTGGATCGGCTCAAACAACCCATATCTTGCTTTGCCGCGTATGGTAATGCTGACTTACCGTATCCCCGAAAGCATTCGCCAAATCGCGTTGCAGGGCGAATATGATGAATTTGACTTAAACGTATTCTTCTCGGCAAAGGGAAAAGGCGCGGAAGCAAAATTCGTTTACGAAAACGAAGTGCAAAAATGGCTTGATTTAATTCGCGGCTCTTACTTGCCGAGTAGCGTGGACGATTTGAAGTTGGGACAGGACAAGCGTCCCCCTATGCCTTATTCCGATACGCGCCTACTAAACGTACTATCACATACGCTTTGGTTCTTGCCTAACGTGGCGAGCTGTCAGGCGATGGCGAATTTGCTTGCGCAAAAACAAAATGCGTTTTACCACGACTACAAGATAAACGTGTGTGCCGGGGCAAATGCCGGAATCGGTCTTGACGCGCTACACCCCGTATTAAGTTCTATGGGCAATCCACTCGAAACGGAAACCATAACGCTATCGTGCGGTAAACTCACCACAGGTGTCACCGTAAGACCGTGGACTGGTATTTTTATGTTGCGCAATCTAAAATCGCCCGAAACGTATTTTCAAGCGGCGTTCCGTGTTCAGTCACCGTGGGAGATAACCGACGATATTTGCAATCGTCGCATTATGAAACAAGAGTGTTATATTTTCGACTTTGCGCTCGACAGAGCTTTACGACAGATCTCGGACTACTCTTGCCGCTTGAACGTGGACGAGAGCAATCCCGAAAAGAAAGTTGCCGAATTTATTTCATTCTTGCCCGTGCTTGCTTACGACGGCAGTACAATGAAACAAATAAACGCGCAGGACGTTCTCGATATTGCTATGGCAGGCACGAGCGCAACGCTTCTTGCAAAGCGTTGGGAATCGGCATTGCTTGTTAATGTGGATAATGAAACGCTTTCGCGATTATTGAATAACAAAGACGCTCTCGACGCACTTATGCGTATCGAAGGGTTTCGTTCTCTAAATTCAGATATAGAAACGATAATAAATAAGTCGGAAGCGGTAAAAAAGGCAAAAAAAGAAGGCGAAGAAAAACTCACGCCGAAGGAAAAGAAGGAACTATCCGACGAAGAAAAAGAATACAAATCCATGCGCAAGCAGATTCAGGAAAAACTAATCAAATTCGCAACGCGCGTACCTGTATTTATGTATCTGACGGATTACCGGGAGCGCTCTCTGAAGGATGTGATCACGCAGTTGGAGCCGGGACTATTCAAAAAGGTTACGGGACTTGACGTAAACGATTTTAACTTGCTGTGTTCCATCGGCGTGTTTAACGCAAGCCTAATGAACGACGCTATATTTAAGTTCAAGCGCTACGAAGATTCGTCGCTTTCCTATACGGGCATAGAAAAGCATATCGACGACGAGGTCGGTGGCTTCGACACCGTTATTCGTCGCGAAGAATACAAAAAACTGTTCTATAATCAGCAAGCGACAATGCAAGCCACGCCAAGCGAGGCGATTGAAGAAGTTGCCGCAACGGACGGCGTTTCTATCTCCACGCCAACCGCATCCGTCGTTACGAAAACCGTAGAGCGCAACGAACAGCCCAAGCAAGAATTTGATTGCTCTGCAATAACCGTTGGAATAACAGTTACTCACGCAAAATTCGGAATCGGAAAAATTGTAAACATCGACAAATCACGAAAGTACATCCGCGTATCCTTTTCTATCGGTGAAAAAACATTCGTCATGCCAAGCTGTTTCGAGTTGGGATTTTTGAAAATTTAAATATACACAAATGACTGTGGTGCGGCTTTTATCCCATAATCCAACAATGTTTTAGGAGTTTCAAAAACTCTAATTTCGCCTAATTTATAGGCATAGGCAATTTGCCTATCTTTGAAATATGCGTCAAAGAATTTTTTTGAAATACCCGAAGCGTTTTTTGTTATTTCCCAAAGCTCTTCGGGTGGAAGCATTAAGACTTCGGCAATTTCCGCTTCTGCGACTATTCGCTTAATTGGCGTCGTTTCGTAAATAATGATGGAAGAAATATCCTGCTTTGCGGCAATTTTACGATATTCATACTTTTTTGTGCCGTTTATAATATTTGCAACATGTTCCGGATTAATAGAAATTAAAATTTTATTCTTCATATCTTTTACCGCTCCCTAATTGACATATTTTTTCGTATTGTTCTTTTAAAATCTCAGTAAACGGTCTGGGACCAGAATATTGATCGACGACATCTAATTCGCGTAACTCTTTCAATCTTATGGGAATCTTAAACGGCATATAATCAAGCAACTTAATAACAATAGGATATTTGCCTTTGAATTTGCGTATTTCTTCTTCCGTAAAAATTGATTTGTCTTTACAAATTTTTATTCTTTCTTCGTCGCTGTTTGTCTTAATTTTTTCCTGAATAATAGCAATTCCCGTGACAACGGAAGTATAATGCTTTGGATACCATTCTCCCGTGCGATAAATCAGCACAATATCACCTGCCGACGCTTGAATATTATATGCTGCCGACAAATACATTTTTTCGATTGCATAACGGTGTCCTTTATTTTCTTCATATAACCGCATATCCTCATTCTTCAAAATATTATCGGGAAACAGGTCTGTATGATACTGCGGATAAATCGGTAGGATAAAATATCTCGGACTTTTAGCAATTAACGGATAATTAAACTTGGGTTCTTTGTTGGGGTGGAAATTCTTCATGTCTTTTACAAGAACAGCTTCACCGTTTTCTTTATAACCCCAAAGGACAAATCCCCAATCTTCCATTAAACTTTTTAGGGCTTTAACCCCATCTCGTTTGTTTTCAAAAAGCGTTACATAAATTTCTTCTACATTACACTCTTTGGCATTATCAAATATAATTTTTAAGAAACGTTCGCCAAGCCTAAATCCCGTACGTTCAATTTTGAAAGTGCCGACTTTCAATCTACGTTTAGGGGTTAAATTGGGCGTAACTTTCAAATAGTCCGGCTCATCATTTTCCTCTACTTTAAGATATAAAAAGCCTTTAATTCCGCTTTCGTTTTCAAACACATAAGCTTGCTCGTTTTGTGCGGCTTTCTTCTTAAACCAATTATCAAATTTAATGCCCTCGTAGTCTTCTCGTAACGTATCAAAAAACTTCGATTCGAGATTGATTTCCGAAATGGGGCGCAATTTAACCGATAACATCTTATATTCTATGTTTTGCGGATAAGTGGATTCGATTATCTTTAATAGTTCGGCAGAAGATAAGACGTGATCGCGCAGATATAATTCTTCAGCCTTTGCTAAAATAAGCGTATCATCCGTCAATAACACATCGACATTAGCATTATAAACTTCTTTCAACAATGCATTGTCAATTTTTCCGTTTTCATCTTGTGGATATTTTGAAATAACGCTACTAAAATAATCATCCGTAACATTAGGGAAAGTCGGAAGCTCGTCATAAGCCTGCATTTTAGTAAGCATATTTTGCTTCACTCTTTCGTCAGCGTGTTTTTGAATTTCATCCTTAGATAGTTTATGAATGTACTTTCTGATGTGCTTTTTGTCAAACCAATTATAAAGACTTGTTACCTCAAAAGAAACATTATTGCTACTCTCTCGCTTTATTATTATATTTGTGTCCAATAACACGCCGATGTTTTTGTAGTCGATTGTTATCGGCTCAATTTCATAACAAATGATGCCATAGGTATTTATCTCGTCACGTGAATAGAATCGATTACAATCTCTGATAGCTTCATCAAATGAAGAATATATATTTTCAAAGTCCTGTTTCCAATTATCCCGTAAAGCATCTTCCCAATTTTTATATAAATTTATCTGTTTTACCGAAACGCGAACATAGTGTTTTTTATCCGTTGTCGAAATGACGACAAGCGTGTCGCCAATCTTGATTCTCTTGCGATCATCCGTTGCCAAACGATATTCGTGTTTTTTAATACCGTTTCGAATTCCTTCAATAAACTTATCGCGAATTTTCAGATAGTAAGTTTTCATAAGCTTGCTCCGTAAGATAGTATATCATACCATTGTTGACAATAGCTGTCAACAATATAAATTTACTCGTCAATTTTTATGCCATTTTCTTTGCATATAGCAATAAATTTTTGCTGGGCGCCATACGTAGGCATAGACCGTCCCGTTTCCCAACGATTTACCGTCGCAAAAGAGACACCCAATAACGAGGCAAACTTTTCTTGACTTAACTTTAATTGATTTCTAACGTGCTTAACTTTATCGAAAAAATTCATATACATTCCTCGTTCAATTTATAACATTAGTATTATAACATATAAGCTATAATACTTCAAGTGTTACATGTGCAAAAGTTCAAATTTAGCCGTCAAACTTTAACCATTGTAACGACTCATTTCCAATTTTCTCACAGCGAAGATTGTATCCATTGGTGAAACAATCTTTTTCAAATCTACAATCTTGACCAAGTTGCGAGTTTATGTTATAATGTAATGGCTATATACTTGAAAAGTATATACAATTGATCATTCTATTAGAGGTTTCTTATGCCGTTACGCCTAGCTCAACGAGGATATAGATATCAGGATTTTGTTTGCGCCCGCATTATACTACAACAGATGTTTGAACAAGGCAATCCTATAATCCGTTTTGATGAAAAAGAAAGCACATCCGATATTATAGATGATTTAAAATTATCTTATAATGAGTCTAGACTTTGTTTTCAAATTAAATTCACCAAAACCTCTCGCACATTAACAATGCAAGATATTTCAAATAATGGCGAGCTGGATTTATCGAAATTATATAATCAATTTGTGCTTGAGAATAAAAGTGTCGAATACTATTTTGTTTTAAAATGGGGAAGCCCTATCGATGAGGATGTTTGCCGGTTTCTAGAAAGAGATCCAAACCCTCGGTTTGCTTTTGCTAATAGCATAACCTATCAAATTATATCTGACACCTATTTAGAATTAAAAAATTTTATCCATATACCATGTTCCAATGAAAATGCAAAAAAATTTTTCTCATCTTTACATTTTGTCTGTGATGCGCCAGAAGCATCTTTGGATTTTACTGCCCCATCTTTATTGGAAAATGAGTTAGCGGCATATGCGACAAAATTAGGAGTTAATCAATATCCTAATAATTTAACTATATCTAATTTTTTAACACAATTAGTTGACTTTATATGTAATAAACGTTTAGATGAAAATTTTGAAATAACGCAAAATGAATTATTGAGAAAATTGGATATAAGGACAGATTACGGTTCGATACCACAAAGTTTTCAAATAGACGAAACAATAAAACTTTTGCAAACCGAACAAATTGAAAAATTTCATGAATACAGCGGTTTACACAATAAAATAATTATAGAAGGTGAACCGGGATCAGGCAAATCATATTTCATAACTGAATATATTGCTTATTTGAATAGTAAAAACATTAAATTTGCGCACCATTATTTTTTTATTGGCAATAACGACGATTTATCTGTACGTCGCATTAACCATAATACAATGATAGGTAATTTAATAAAAGAGGTTTATGATACATTCCCCGATATTGCTAAAAAACACCATTCTGATTTTTCCGCTACAATAACCAAACTCAATAATTTATTGTCTGAAATACAAGAGCCATTTTATTTAATTCTAGATGGAATCGATCATTTTTATCGAACATATTTGCATAATTCAGATGAAGATATTATGAATATTATAAACTCGATTAATCTTCATTCAAACGTAAAGCTTATTTTAATATCACAGCCTCTCAATAATCTCAAGGACACCAGCTTTAATGTTTATAAAATGGTTCCTTGGAGTCTAAAAACTGTAAAAGTATATTCAGAAAAATTTGGACTATTTCTTGATGATATCACAATTAAAAAGGCTTACAATCTGAGCCAAGGTAATCCACTGTATTCTGCGTATATATTTAATTGTTTAAAGACAGGGATTGATTCGTTAGATTCATTACCCACATATTCAACAAGTATTGAAACATATTACAGCTATCTATTCAACAGAATCAATGATAATGAACTTTTCGGTATAATAGCAGTACTGCCATTTTTATTTACTCAAGAGGATATCGTAGAAATAAGCAATCGAGGCGATTTTGCAAAAATTAAATTTAATGAATTGCTTCCAGTTTTAAATTATTTGCCACTTAAAGGCGGATATTGTATTTATCATGAAAGTTTGAAACGCTATATATATGACCATTGTAAAAAACACGGAATAGATCTTGTTCGTAATAAGACAAGCATATTCAAATGGTTAATCTCTAAAGATTTTTATCAAAATGAAAAAACATATAATTTTGCACTCCCTTTAGCCTTAGAGCTAGAAGCATATGATTGGGGGGCTTCATTGGTCGGTTTCGATTTCCTTTTCTATAGCCTTTATTATGGTTATACGCTAAAAAAGATAAAAAGCAATTTAGAGGCAATTAAGCAATGTATATGCAAAGGGAATGATTTAAAGAGATTCGCAACTTACATATTAGTAGACGAAATAATACAGCAAAACGGAGATGAATCGGGAAATTTTTTAACGACAAATGTAAACGAGTATTTTAATGCATTTTTATCTTTATTCAAACAAAGTGGGGCGGATAAATTATTGTATAGACATAATTTAACCGGAGATACCTATAATAAGCTAATTTACAATGCTTATGTTAATAAGTTTATTAATCACCCATTAGACATTATCCAACAAGGGGGACAGCATTCTCAATATGAAGAAAATACTATTAGCAAAATTTATGCCGCCTATTTTGTAAATGAAGGCTATCATCTTTCTGATGTTGAGCATATAACAGATGAAGATATATTTTATATTGCATATGAATTAATATCAAAACGAGATATTGATTTTATAAAATGCTATTGTGATGATAGTAATAATGCATATAGTTTAAAGCGTATGTTAAATGCGCTAAATTGCTATTCGTTTTATGATATTTCACCT